>Ga0307513_10004007_pt1 | contig 19764 bp, 17 predicted proteins | sample 15_EM_MG_FD_202174 | JGI IMG/M metagenome (GOLD analysis project Ga0307513, IMG submission 202174) | Populus trichocarpa ectomycorrhiza microbial communities from riparian zone in the Pacific Northwest, United States - 15_EM | ecosystem: Host-associated > Plants > Roots > Unclassified | place...
CTAGCTTAATTTCCAGATCTAGCTCTCTGTGGATATGACCTCGATCTTACCGAGTTAATTGCTACATCGCACACTCGTGCACTTGCGAGTTAAAACAAGCCGAACATAAAAAGCGGTCAAGCACCTAGTATTGTGATTTAAATCTCTATTTTGGTTTAGTTTTGGGTTAAACCTTGGTTTTTGGTTCGGCTTATGGTTGAATCGATGTTTTCAGGTCGAATCAGTCAGGTCAAAATTGGGTCACTTGGTAAAGATCTATTTGGTTTGTTAATGTTTTTATGAAAAGGTTTTTGATCTAAGGGGTTGTTTGGCAAACACACTTTTTATACTTATTTTGACTGCTTTATTTATGAAAAAAAAGGGTTTTGCCAAATAAACCCTAAATAAATTCCAAAAATAATAATAATTAAAGACCAATCTAAAATTATTTATGGGTCAATTGTACCTTTTTTCAACATTTTTATTTAATACCGGGACTACATATTTATATTGTAAGATGTGAGCCTAATATTAAAATACCCGCTTTTCATTGAAATTTCAAAAAAAAAAATCAAACTTTTTTTTATCATTTCAAAAATACAAAAATATGTTTTATTTGATGTGCATATGACCAAGTATCTCAAATAATAATAATAAAAATAATATTTTAAAAAATATATATATTGTGAGTTTTAGCATTTTTTATATACAAAATATTTTTACATGTATTTTTGGATTTAATAACTAGTCTACAAATACATGAGAAGTTGGCCAATATTTCAATAACCCCTTTAAAATTTTAATTCATGAGAATTAATGGTTAACGTTCTGGTATAAACATTTGACTTACAAGTAGACTAGTATTTAAATACCAGAAGTTGGTAAAATTTTTTTTAGAATTATTCTGAATATTTACCAGTTCTAATTGAGATTTTTTTTTTTTACCATAGTACATGAGTTGTGGAAAACTCTTTTACCTTCCATGGCAGTTGAACCTTGTCAAGGCACCTACATGGACCCTTCCCATAAGAATTTATCTAGACTTACGAGCCTATAATAAATTCAAAATGCCTGATTTATTCATAAGAGTAAATTTGTTTTTGAGCTATAGACTTACCATCAGTCAGAAACCCGTTAAAACCTTTAAACCACATGAAGACCGCACAATACAGTACTTTAGGTAAGGTGCGCTAGAGATGATAATACCTTTCTTAGCCACAACCAGTCCCTTACCCTATAATTTCTGATAAGACCAGTATACCTGGGTCTCCTAATGACCCTAAACCAAACAAATATGTGGCAATTTCTTGACCTCCACATTGCGTGCTCACGTGCAATAACGTAAATAAAAGTGTTAAACATTTAATTCTTAATGATAAGAAACACCTATGAAGGACAACAATGAAAAGATAAACAAAGATCAACCAAGCTCAAGCCATCATCAAGAAATGGTAAATAACTCTTTTATACCACCAAAAGAGTTAAGGAATGCAAGCTCTCATCCTCCCGAATTAATTATTGGTTTCTTTTGAAGGAATTAAAACTAGAGTATCTCTTAGGAACATTAATGAGTATTGTGTATTTGTTTCGCATATAGTGACCACATCCTTTGTAGAAGCAAAAAATGATGCAAATTAGAATTTAGCCTTGCAAGATTAGCTAAACGAATTTGAAAGGAATGATGTTTGGGAACTAGTTCATAGACCTAAAAATCAATCCGTCATAGGAACAAAATCGATTTTGAGGAATAAAGTTAATGAGTATGGATCATAGTGAGAAAAAAAGTTAGACTAGTCGCAAAAAGTTATATTGTAATCAAGAAGAAGGTATTGATTATGAAAAGACCTTTGCACATATGGATATACTAGAATGCATAAGAATACTTGTAGCTTTTGCATGTCATATTAATTTTACACCTTTTCAAATGGATGTAAAAAACACATTTTTAAATGGTTTTATCATGAAAGACATATTGATTGTACAAATATATGTTGATGACATTATATTTGGTGCTACAAATACATCTTTTTGTAAGGAATTTGCAAAATGCATGCAAGATGAATTCAAAATGAGTATGATGGAAGAGTTAAATTTCTTTCTTAGATTGCAAATCAAACAAACAAAGGATAATATCTTCATCAACCAAGGCAAGTACATCAAGGATCGATTAAAAGATTTGGGATGGAACATGTCAAGGAAGCTGACACACAAATGTGAACATCAACAAAGCTTGATATGGATGAAAACGATAAGAATGTAAACATCACTAAATATCAAGGTATGATTGATTCACTATTATATTTAACCGCTAATATATCTAATATTATGTTTAGTGTTTGTCTATGTGCATATTTTCAAGCATGTCCAAAAGAATCCCATGTTAGTGTCATAAAACGAACTTTTTGATATTTGCATGGTACAATCGACTTAGGATTATGGTATCCAAAAGGAGGCGAGTTGAATTTAATTAGTTATTCAGATACGAATTTTACAGGATGTAAAATTGATAGAAAAAGTATTAGTGGAACATATCACTTTCTAGGATTATCACTAGTATCTTGGGCTAACAGGAAACAAAACTCAGTAGCCCTATCAACAACTAAAAAAGAATATATTGCAGTGAGTAGTTGTTGTACTCAGATTTTATGGATGAAACAAACCTTTTAAGACTTTAGACTTAATTTTGATCATGTCTTTATTATGTATGATAACACAAGTGTTATAAGTCTATCTAAAAACCCTATACAACATTCACATGGCATGCATAAATAGGATTGATATACATTTAATCGATTTAAGTTTCACCATGTTTGAAAATATCAAAACTAGTTTTTAAGCGGGACCGGTCAACCGCTTTGGCATACCAGGTAAACTAGTCGATCGTTGTTCATCCATGATAAACACCTGATAATTTTGAAGGAACCGGTCAACCGAATGATATAATCATTTGAACCAATCGACCACTTTAGTCGTCAGAGGCATTCCAATAACTATAAATGGCTAGTTTCTTTTGGACACACACACACACACACAAAATTAAAAAGAGATTTTCAACATACATGATAAAAAAATCAAACTTGAGATGTGACATTCAAAACTAAAGTTTAATGATAAAATAAAAAAATAAGAAAATAAAACAGTGAATACGCGGTAAAATACAAGAGGAAACACATTATTGTATAGTTAACTGACCACAAGGTTTAGAGTTTCATATAATTATAATTATTGAAATTCCCATTTGGAGGTAGGTGGCAAACTGCAATGAAATCTCACATTTTGAATGTTGTTTCGGATAGGAATCAAGTTAGTGCGAACAACAGGCATGGGCATGAAGCAACTTTCTGCTATGCTACCAAAAAAACAGCTTTCTGCTATAATAAGCTTATATGATGAAGTGTGATAACAAGAATCATAGTCATTATTAGGGATACAAATAATGATTACTTGTGTATAAAATCCAGGTCGAATCACCAATGATGAGAACATGCGGCAGCATAGGAAGAAATATATGTCAGGATATATTACTCACTTACCATATTTTAGAAGGAAAAATAGGAGACATATGAGCTATCCAAAACTCTCAGCTTGACATTTTATAGTATATGCTAATCCTGTAATCTATGCTACGCCGCAGGTAATTTCGAATGAAAAAATAAAAAAGAAGGTGTCAACTTTATATATGCAATTTTATGATTTTTTTTAATAAAGAAACAAAAATACATTTATATTTAATAAAATAAATTACAAAAATATATTAACCGATAAATCAAAAGTGTTACTAACTCTAATTAAATACTAATGTGAAAAGTTAATTTTTTTAGTAAAAAAAAATATAAATAGATGCACATGTGAATATTTAACTTTAATTATCCTTTTTATTAAATATATTTTTATTTATTTTATATCAGAGGTTAATTCTAGTTGTTAAGAATAAATGATTTTTATTTTTATAATACATCATGTATATATAATTTATTTATCTAAGATATAAAAGCAAAAAAAATTAAAGATAAATTAGAATAATCTCTTTGAAGTATTATAAAAATTGAAAAATAATTAAAAAATTAATTACTATTTAAAAAAAAAATGTGAACTAAACAATTTGAAAAATAAAAGAAAGGATATTAATTAAAATTTAAATAAAAATATTAATCAAAAGTTAAAAAAAAGAGGTTGGGAATGCAGACCCACACACTTGGCTAGTTTGTTTCGAAGGAGCTAATGATGCGTCGTCTGCTTCTAGTTTAGTTCTTTTCTTTAATTGGATAACATATTGTGTGCCACTATTGACGGCCTTGTGCACCATATTCTTATTACCTTTGATGTCTATAAAATTGGGGTTTGGATCTTAGGATACAGAAAATTTATTTTTCAACTTATTTTCACTTTAAAACACTTAAAAAGCATTATAGAAACCTTAACAAATACTCATTTCCAACCCCACAACAACCTCTAATCTCTTTAAAAAGTGAAAATTAAACAAATTTAATTTTTTTTAAGGACCATGATCTACCTTTTCCAGTATGGTCAGGGGCAACACCATCTTTATTGAATTTTCCTTTAAAAGAAAAACTCATTGACAACAAGATTATTTTTTTTATAGTCGAAATGTTTCTTTCTGAGCAATTTCTCTCTCCTCTCTCAACATTAGAGATTAAAACATGAAATAAATAAAATTTAAAATCAAAATGTGAAATGCTAAAATAACATGGATCAAACAATAAATAAACTGAAACTTTAAGGAGTAAATCAAAGTTTTTAGATGTACACCTTACAGTTCTATCACCACAATTTTGGCCTTGCCATGATCTATATATTCTTTCTATTATTGGGACATGTGACTAGTTCTAGCCACTATGATGGTTGATCAAGCTTTACCTATTTCAATTTTTTTTTTAATAAGTCTTTCTAGCTCAATGGTAGCCATAACTTTTGTTATTCTTGAGAATAAATCATTATTAACTTTTATTTTTTTTAATCTAAAACCCAAATGGGACCAACATTCAATGTCTTCTAAATCTAGTTTCTAATGATAATATAGCTATTAATATCATGTCTCCATGAGTCATGTTACTTGTAATACTTATTCACATTATATGGTTTCCAAATAACTTGATTTTCCCCTCAAATGTTAGCTAGTCAAAGATTTCTTCAATTTTGTTGATGTCAAAAAAGTATCCCATCTTATTATTGACCACCATGATAGCTTTTATTTCTTTTCTACTAGATTTGTTAGTTTTTTCAAACTTCTTTTTCTTAATGTAGTGATTTCAAATGGTTTTTATTTTTTTTAATTTTTTTTTAATTTAGAGATGACAATAAGTATTCACAAATCAAGTTTCTACTATATTCATATCCTATATATACATACATACATACATATATATAGGGTTAAGTTTGGATTGAGTTTTAGATTGAAATTAATAATAACTATACTCTATTTATTATTCATCACATAAAATAACTAAATAAAAATTTATGCATTCGCATTGGTTGGCATAGATGTACATCACATTTTGAAAAAATTGCCATCCCAATTCATGAATAACGTCAACAATAAAATGAACGGTTAATGGCTGTCCTCCACGACCACTATCACATGGACGTCCCCACCCAAAGAAGCAAATCGAAAACACACTAGCATAAATTAAAATCTACGCTTCAAGATTGAAATTGAAAGAAACTCAAATCATAAATTTCGGTAAATCCCAACTTTGATTGATTGTCTTAAATTCAATGGCTTTAAAATCAAAGACCCAAAAGTGTAATTGACTTTTAGGTGAAGAAATAATCAGAATCATAACACCAGTCTCATTCTGCAAGTTGATGGCATAGTTATTAAACCCGACTTGGGGTTGACCCGGCCAAGGGGCCGGGTCCCGGGTTTCATGGGTCAACCCGGAAAAATTAGAAAAAAATTAAAGTTTTAATATTTCATATGAAAAAACCCATGTAAATATAGATTATACATATTATAAATAATGAAGTTTAAAAAAATATTTTAAAAAGGTTTTTATCCCACATTAAAAAGATAATATGTTAAGCTTTTAAGTTGAAGTATTTAAACTAAAAAAGTTTTTTATCTCACTTGGGAACATAGAGTATATATATGAAAGGGTTTCAAATCTAACATTGAAAAGATATTATGTTATCTTTTTAAGTTGAAGTATTTAAACCAAAAGGTTTTTTATCCCACATTGAAAAAACATGATTTTTTTTTCTTGGGAACATAAAATATATATACTAATGAGTTTCAAATTCCACATGGAAAAAACATAACTTTTTTCATGGGAATATAGAGTATATATATGAAAGGGCTTCAAATCCCACATTGAAAAGATACTATGTAATTTTTTTAAATTGAAGTATTTAAAGCAAAAGATTTTTTTATCTCACATTGAAAAAACATGATTTTTTCTTGGGAACATAGAGTATATATATTAATGGGTTTCAAATCCCACATTGAAAAAATATAATTTTTTTCATGTAAACATAGAGTATATATATAAAAGGGCTTCAAATCCCACATTGAAAAGATACTATGTTATCCTTTTAAGTTGAAATATTTAAACCAAAATTTTTTTATTCCACGTTAAAAAAACATGATTTTTTTCTTGGGAACATAGAGCATATATAAGAAAGGGCTTCAAATCCCACATTGAAAAGATACTATGTTATCCTTTTAAGTTGAAGTATTTAAACCAAATGGTTTTTTTATCCCACATTGAAAAAACATGATTTTTTTTTTGGGAACATAGAGTATATATACTAATGGGTTTCAAATCCCATATTTTTTTTAAAAAAATCGGGTCTCATCTAGGTTCGCCCGGATCCCGGGTTGACCCGCCAGGTCGCCCAGGTTTGGCCGGGCTATTGCCACAACCGGTTTTTTATTAAACCTGAACCGGTCCATCCACCAAGTCGACTGGGTCTCGGGTCGACCCGCCGGGCCGGGCCGGGTTTAATAACAATAGTTCATGGTGGTGCTTCTGGATTCAATCATCAAGAATGAGCCATGACTCATCAACAATCGACGCCATAGCTACCTTAGCTTACAATGAGACAACCTCTGGACAGATACATTAAAGTTTTCCTTTTGAGCTGTCTTGTGATCGTCTTATTATCACTCTTGTTACTTTGGTTTTCATGCCTCTCTTACGATACGATATGTTTGATGGTTATTGTTTTTTAAAATGGTTTTTATTAAAAATAAATATTAAAATAATTTTTAATTTAGTTTTTAAAATTTATTTTTAACATTAAAACATTAAAACAATTCAAAAACTTAATAAAAAATTAATTTAAAATAAAAAAATAAATTTTAACCAACTTCTATTTACACCGTATTCCTTAATAAGTGCTTGCACAATGCACTAAATTATTGAAACTCTATATGGGTTTCTCTTCTTCATTTTGCGATATTTAATTCATCAATATTTCTCTATACTTGAGCAAATGCAAACAGAAAGAAATCTTATGCTAATCTAAATTGAAAGAATGAAATTGTAATTATAAAATTTGGATAATCGATATGAAAAAATTGCAATGTTCATATAAAGAATGCAATAAGTGAGGAGGAATAAGGCAGAAATTAATTAGAATGCAGTGTTCCTTCTCTCCAAATATTTTGGTAATATATTTAGAAGAACTTTTATCATTATATTATTATATTATGCTAGAATATAAGTTTAATAAATTGTTCAACAAACCATTGACGATTACCTAAGTGCCCATGACTTGAACCCAAATATATGAATGCCAACACCACCGAAAGCTGTACGGTGGAAGTGGGCACCATGCAATTGCAAATTAAAAGGGTATGGAATTGCCTCATGATTTTATTAGATAGGTCCACGATCACGCTTGAATGATTCGAAGGATATAGATTTCCATCATGCAGAAAGTGGGCAGCTCAAATAAACAAAGGCAAGTTTATCTCACCCACTCCTTAGCCTCTTTAAGTGCAATATACTAGTTTATTGTCTCGCGCTTTATCATGAGTGAACTAATTTTTTTAAAATATATAAAAAAATACCAAGAGCATGAGAAATGTTTTGCATTACTATTAAGCCTGAGCAAAAAAATAAATCTTGAAATCCATTGACTTTGATCTTTACCTAGCTTGAGTTTCCAATTAAACTATATAAGAGTTAGATGTGAATTGGTTTATTTAATAGATTCATAGAAAACTCGAATGATCAGTTTTTATTTTAAAAAATTAATGTTGAATGATGAAATTAGAAAAAAAAAAACAATAAGGAAAAAATAAAAGAGGATGTCGGGCAACAATAACTTTTCAAACTCGTAACCCGTGTTAGTAGAGTGGAAATACCATATATGAAAAAATGGTGAAACTCAGTCCCCAACAAATCTAACATTGAATGATGAATTATCACTATTATTACTATTACTATTACTATTATTATCTTTATTATTATCATTTTTATTATTATTACTATCATTATACCTATTACTATTATTACTACTATTATTAAGTAATATCATCATCATCATCATCATAATTACTATTACTATTAATAGCATTAATACTATTATCATTATTGTTGTTGTTGTTACTATTATCATCATTATTATTTTGATTATTATTAATATTATTACTATTATTATTATCATCATCATAATTACTGATATCATAACCACTATCACCATCATAATAAACTATTATTATTACTATTACTATAATGACTATTACTTTTATTATCATTACTAACTACTACCACCACCACCACCATCACTACCACCAATACCACTACTACTACTATAAATTATTACTATTACTATTACTATAATTACTATTACTATTATTATCATTACTAACTACTACTAAAACTACCATTACAACAACAACAACAACAACAACAACAACTCCTACTACTACTACAACAACAACAACAACTACTACTACTACTACAACGACTACCACCACCACTACCACTACCACTACTAGTGGCCGTAGTGGAGGTGGTAGTGGTATTGATATTGGTAGTACTGGCGGTAGTAGGAGTAGGAGTATTAGTATAACATACATATATATATATATATATAAGAAAAAAACAATAGCCACTAATATTTATAAATAAATATTTCGACTCCACAACAAGCAAGTAATAAAATAAAAACCTGTAATAAAACAACTTTTTAAATAAAAAATATTTAAATTATGCAAGATAAAATCAATAATTCACTTATGAAATGTACCGTATACAAAAATAGTATCATGTGAATAATACTTTCACTAAATAAGTTTCCATGAAAGATTGAAGGGGTCACAAATGGCCCCATTTAAAACCCAATCTTCTTAGACATATATATCATGTCTTCCACTTCTTCTACTCAACATTTGGTTGTACCAACCAATGTTGCTTTGACAAGTATTATTTCGGTAGTAAAGACCCCACCGTCATCTTATGTGGTGCACAGTGAGAAACCTGAAAAATTCAATGGATTTAACTTTAAAAGGTGGAAACAAAAGATGTTATTCTATCTAATTGTCTTAAACTTGGCAAAGTTCTTGATTGAGAAAGCACCAAAATCATCAGAAAATGAATTTGACTCAACTACTATGGTGACTGGATGCATGGAATCATACCGATTTCATGTGTGAGAACTACATCTTGAATGAGTTGGAAAGCACATTACATGATGTATATAGTTCAATCAAGAGTGAAAAGGTACTATGAAAAGCTTTAGACAAAAAATACAAAGTTGAAGATGCCGGTATGAAGAAATTCATAGTCGATAAATTTCTAGATTTCATTATGGTTGATTTAAGGACCTCAATGAACCAAATTAAATTTTTTTAACTCATCTTGCATGATATACATACTGAAGGTATGTCTCTAAATAAGTCCTTCTAAGTAGTTGCAATAATTAGAAGATATTCATTATCTTGAAAAAACTTAAAGAACTATCTTAAGCATAAGCGGAAGAAGATGAAAATTAAAGACCTTGTTTTGAGATTGAGGATAGAAAAGGACAATAAGTTATTTGAAAAGAGAAATAACTCTTCTAGTTCCCTAAAAGAAAATGTTATGGAAGAAGTGATAAGGTCACACAATAAAAATCAAAAGAAGTTTGTTGTGAAATGTAAAAGAATTGCTAAGAAGTTTAATGGTAAGTGATTTATCTGCAAAAACGATAGGACATTTGGCCAAAGATTGCAATAATAAAAGTAAGCAAGGAAACCATACAAAAAGATTGCTCAAGCTAATTCCACCGAGGTTGATCACTTCACTAATGCAGTTTCAAAAATGAATTTGCTTTTGTTGTTTCTAAAGTCAACCTTATCAATAATTCTAAGTATTGGTAGGTTGATACTAGTTCTACAAGACATGTATGCTCTAAGAAGAGGATGCTTTCAATTCCACCGAGGTTGATCACCTCACTAATGAAGTTTCAAAAATGAATTTGCTTGTGTTGTTTCTAAAGGCAACCTTATCAATAATCCTAAGTAGTGGTGGGTTGACACTGGTTCTGCAAAACATATATGTTTTAAGAAGAAAATGCTTTCCATTTAAAAAAAATGGATGAAGAAAACCTATACCTAGGAAACTCATCAACCTTCAAAGTACTGGGTGTTGGAAATGTCATACTGAAGATGATCTTTGGAAAGCTTTTCACCCTTAACAATGTATTGCAAGTTGCTGACATTAGGAAGAACTTAGTTCCTAGCTCATTACTTAGCAAATGTATTTTCAGGATGGTTTTTGAGAATGATAAATTTATAATCTCTTTAAGAGTAGCATGTTTTTAGGAAAAAGGTATCTATTTGATGACCTTTTTAAAATGAATGTAATGACCATTGTAACCAATAATGAAAACAAAAATAAGAATAACTCTTCTTTTTATTTTCTTGAGTCTTGTAATGTGTTTCATGACAGGTTAGATCATGTGAATTATAATTCTATACAAAGGTTAATAAAACCATAAATTATTACCAAATATGATTTTTGAGAAAAATCATAAGTGTGAAATTTGTATAGAATCAAAATTCACTAAACCTTCTTTTCAAACAAGTAAAAGAAGTAGTGAACCTCTAGAGTTAATCCACTCAGATATTGGTGATTTAAAAGTTTATGTAAACAAGAGATGAAAAAAAGTATTATATTACTTTTATAGATTATTGCACAAGGTATTGTTATACTTATTTGCTTATTAGCAAAGATGAAGCTTTTGAAATGTTTAAATATTACAAGAATAAAGTTGAATATCAACTTGAAAAAAGATAAAGATATAAGAAGTGATATAGGTGGAGAATACAAAGTACTAATTGGTGAATTCTGTTCTCAAAATGGTGTTATTCACCAAACTACTACTCCTTATTCATCATAATAAAATGGCATTATGGAACATAAGAACCAAATATTAAAAGAAATGATGAATGTCATGTTGATAAATTCGGGATCACCTTAGAGCTTGTAAGGGAAGACAATTCTAACTGCCAATTACATATTTAACAAAGTACCCCATAAAAATTTAGATAAGACACCATATAAATTGTTAGAAAGATAAAAGACTTTCCTACAAATACCTCAAAGTATGGGAATGTCTTGTAAAGTAGCAATACTTGATTCTAAAAAGGTCAAGATAGGACATAAGACTATGGATGATGTATTTATCAGATATGCATACAATAATAGTGCATATTTAATTTCTTATACACAAGTCAAGTATTATGAATATTCATCCTAATACTATTATGAAATCAAGAAAGGTTGTGTTTCTATGGAAAGAAACATGAGAAAATCATTCACTTAAGAAAACAAATGAGGCTAACTCAAGTAATCATCATCAATAAGAAGATGATTAAGTTGAGCTTATAAAGAGTATAAATGAAAAAAACAACCAAAACATTAGATCATGATTCTTAACATGTTTGTTAGAAAATGAACCTCGAACCTACTCCCAAGGTAATGTCTTGTCCAGAAGCTTTTTATTGAAAAATGACAGTTAATAGTGAAATTGAATCCATTATGAATAATCATACATAAGAACTAGATGATCTTCCTTCTAGAAGTAAACCATTAGGCCTTAAGTGGATCTTTAAAGGAAAGATGAAAGTTGATGACACTATTGATAAATATAAAGCTAGACTTGTTGTTAAAGGTTTTAGACAACAAGAAGGTATAGACTATTTTGACACATATTTACTTATTTCAAGAATAACTTTTATACAAATATTAATAGCCATTTTAGCTATTAAAAAGCATGAAATACATCAAATGAATGTGAAAATAACTTTCTTAAATGGTGACCTTAAAGATGAGGTTTACATGGAACAACCCGAGGGGTTTGTTGTTGATGAACAAGATGGATAAGAAAACAAAGTCTATAAGCTTGTCAAATCATTATATAATTTGAAAAAAGCATCTAAATAATGGCATGAAAAGTTTGACAAGGTTATGTTGTCAAATGAAGTCAAAATCAACAAAGTTGATAAATGTGTTTATGTAAAAAATACATATAAAGACTATGTTATTGTATGTCTCTATGTGGACGATATGCTAATTTTAAACAGAAATGATTACATGATCAAGATTACTAAGAAAATGTTAATTAATAAATTTGACATTAAAAACTTAGGTGTTGCAGATGTCATAATAGAAATAAAAATTTTTCTGATATGTAATGGATTAATATTGTCTCAATCTCATTATGTTGAGAAAATTCTTGAGAAATTTTCTAAAGATAACAATAGTACTATCAAAACACTAATTGATATAAGTGTATATTTGTCTAAGAATAGAGGTAAGAAAATAAACCAACTGAAATATTCTTCAATAATTGGAAGCCTAATGTATGTTATGAACTACACAAGGCCTTATGTTGCATACTCAATTAGTAAACTTAGTAGATTTATAAGTAATCCAAATATAGATCAATGAATGACAATAAAAAGGGTATTCATGTATTTAAGGTAAACCTTTGATTATAAGCTACACTATATTGGTTACCTAGCAGTACTAGAAGGGTATAATGATGCTAATTAGATATTCGACAATAAGGATTCAGAATCCTATAGTAGATATGTCTTCACATTTAGTGAAGTAGCTGTGTCATGGAAATCCTTTAAAAATACATGTATTACTAGATTCATGATAGAATTATAGTTTATTACTCTTGATAAAGCTAGAGGGAAGATGAATGGATTTGAAGTTTCTTAGAGGATATTTCATGTTGGCCAAAACCAATGTTAGCTATTTGTATCATTTTTTATGGTTAGTTAGCAATAGGAAAGGCACAAAGTAATATATATAATGAGAAATTTAGACATATACATTATAAACATAATAATGTTAAATACTTGCTCTTAAATAGAATTGTTTCCATTGACTATATAAATTCAAATGAAAATATTACGGGTCCGTTAACCAAAGGATTGTCGATAAAGTTTGTGTATATAATTTATTGAGGGGAATGAGCTTTAAGCCTTTAAAAGATGAAAGAGTGCAATGATGGTAACCATACCTAGTTGATTGGAGATTTCAAGATCTAGGTTCAAATAGAAAACTAAGTCATATAATATTCTCTGTAGCATTAGAAAATTATTATTTCCTACTTGTTCCTATGATAAAATAAGTGATAGCTGCAGCGTGATAAAGGATGAGCTGAGCTCTTAATGATTTTCATATCTTGGTACACCAAATAGAGTATAACAATATACTCGTAATGAAAAACCACCTATATGAGTGGGAAATGTGGTCGTTTCTTTGAGAATTTCGATAAACGCTTAATTCTCTAAAGCACTCATGGATCTAAGAGTTGTTCAAAACAAAATGAACACAACAGTGAGAACCAAAGAAAATATCTAGGTAAAGAACTATGTGAGTACTCTTTTCTTGGTTTACACAAAAGGTTGAATAGTTTAAGACATCATGTTCACTATTTAGCTGAATAAATCCAATAGTATTTCACTAAGAGAAGCTCAAAACCAAAAGCTACCTATTATAATGTAGTAATCTACCAAATCAGTATCTTTTAATAAATTTTTGAGTCGTTTTTAAACTGGTAAGATAATTTTCATTCATGTGGGGCATTATTGGAAACTTGTTTTAAATAAATAAATTATGGATGAATGAGAAATTAATCTCCAAGAACCCTTGGTTTTCCCATTTAAAGAACTCTTGGATTTTCTAGATTTAATTCTTGATATATGGTGACAAATTAATAATTGATAATGGTAAGAATTAATTCTTAGTAATTCTTTAACCTTTTAGCTTCTAAAATTCATTATAAAAAAGAGGGTGAATGAAGAGTTTCTATAATTATTTTTGTATTGAAAGCATATTTGTCATTAGTTATGTTTTTACATGCTTATAGATTAAACTCATATGAACTCTAAGTTTTTTTAAAAAACTTTCTTATATTTAGCATGTCTTGTCATGATAAACCAAATATCATTGTTCACTAGTCTAATGTGTGTGTAGTTGGTTTTACAAATAATACTGCTCGTAAAGACTCTAAATAATTTTGGCATGATATTTCTGAATATCCATACGACGCACCAAAAATTATTGCATCACAGTCCCCCACAAGACCAACATTACCATAAAATAATATAATTTTATTTGATGAGAAATTATTAGGTATTAAATATGGGAACTATCTTGAAAATTATCCATATCTTTTACATTTATATGAAACAAAAGAGTACCCTTTTGATAAAATAATTTCTCTTATTAGATAACATGCTTGGTCTCTAATTGTTAAAAAAATTATGATAAAGAATAAGAGTTTTCTTAGATGCTACTCTAGAATATTTGAAGCCGACATCAAAACTCTAGGATGGAGCTAGTATAATTTTATAAAAGGATAAAATTAATATAACAAGATTTATAATTTTTTCTTCTAATCTACATTTGTATATACAATTTGAATTAAAAATTTAAAATTAAACACAAAATATATAAACTAACAAAAAAGAGACTAAGAGTAATTCTAAACTGAATCATAACTATGAAATTAATTTAATCTTCATAATGCATTCACCATTTTATTTTTGTTGGTCTTTGTATTTATCAAATATAAAGATATAAAGTTTTTATAAAATATTAATTAAAACAAAGTATTATTCATGGATGATATTTTTTTTTAAATAAAGTAAAATAACAAAAAATAATAAAGAAAGATTCTTATATTTATTTTAATTTTTTTTTTTGGAATAGAAACAATTCCATTTGCTAACTAAACAGAATCAGTTAAGATTCTATTTGAAGCAAGAAACAGGAGACATAAAATTTCGAATCACACCATGAATATCAATAGTTTTATGTAAAAAAAAAAATCAAATTCAATCCCATCACAGAAGTGCTATAAAAAATCTACTTATAAAAAAACTTTGTTGAAATCAACGAAGAAAAGTAAAAGGGAAAAGTTAACTTGCATTAGATTAAAAAAAATCCAAACTTGAATTGAAGTCAGATGTTGTTGCTTAGGAAGAAGTAGCTTTAATTGAAGGATTTAGGTCAGGGAAAATTAGGGAAAACAGGAGAGGAAGGGAATTTTTTTTTTTTTTTGGCTATTGTGTCTCGAAGTGGGATTTTTATCCCTAATGGAAAAACGAGGTTGTTTTTCTATAAAAAAAAAAAAAAGGAAAAAAAGAGAGAGAGAGCGCTTTGAAAATTTCAAGATTTTTACAGGGACTGGGCCTCCACTAGGCTCCTGGCTGCCTCAACTACAACCCACAGTAAGGAAAACTGCAGAAATAGATATACATGAGAAAAGCAAGAATTGCATCTTGAATATCCACTTCAAATGTTCACATTGAAGTTCTGAGAAATGGGAAAGTTTTGATAGAAAATCCTCTGTTTTCTTGTATCTTTGTCAAGGACAACACTTGTATATGATGAGGCTTCCCTTTCTTCTGTACTTGCTTTACTTTCATCAAAAGAAAATCCTGTTGCGAAATTTAACCAAGTATGGGGCCAACAAGAGGTCCTCAGCAATTTTTTTCCTTCTTTCTTTTTCCCTTTACTTTACTTAATTTTGACCATTGAATCAATGCTGCATTATGGACCTAATTTCTCTTGGAAATTATATCATGGAAAAATAAAAGACGAGGCAAATAACACCTCACTATCCATGCAACCCTTTGAAATAATTGATTGAAATCATTGCATTCCCATGCGAGATACTGTAATGTATTATTGGATGGATGCCCCACTTTCTCTTTTTTTTCCTTGGAAATAATCATGAGGCTAATACTGTGCGCATTTAACCAAAGTGCAAATGCAAAGAAATGTTCTTGATCATGGGCTCTAATGAAAAGAAAAATTAAAAATAGTTTTGACTTTTCCGGAATAATCCAAGCATTTGTTCACGCCAGAAACCCCACACACAAATACACATTTTCTATGTTTATACAGGGTGGATTTGCGACTTGAGAAATGGCAATGGTCATGGTGGACCCTAAACTTGAGTTTTTCTTCTTTTCATATTGTTTGGTAACTACTAGCTAGCCCAGTAGTGAAGAACAGGAAAATACCTATTGCACTTCATTGTTTAATCATTTTATACTTCCTTTTCCTCCTCTGTTCCTCTATAAATCGAGAGGGTTGCCAAGCCAAATGCACTGCACACCCCTCCAATCTCTCTGGCTCACTCACTCAAGCACGCACATACCTAGTATTGTGTATTCAGCCTATTTTTTTGGATCAAGTGAAAATGAGGACATCTTGTATGGTAGTTTGCACTCTTTTGGTACTACTTCTGGCTAAAGAACATGCCAAAGTGGATGCTGTGACATGCAGCCCAGCACAGCTGAGCTCTTGTGTGAGTGCAATCACATCTTCTACTCCACCAACTAACCTATGCTGCAGCAAGATCAAGGAACAGAAGCCTTGCCTTTGCCAGTACCTCAAGAACCCAAAACTTCAGAAGTTTATCAACACTCCAAATGCCAGGAAAGTTGCTAGCACCTGTGGAACTCCCTTCCCCAAATGCTAAATGATCTATTAGAGCCTTAATTATATGATAAGGATTTTCTTCTCTCAGTTTCTCTGTATCCTGAATGAATCATGTAGGTTACTGCATGATTAAAAGGGTGGTGCGGAGGCTTGAGAGTCGGTGCTTAATTTATCTTTAAATCTGCAGGTGTGGTATAATATGTGTATGGTGGTACTAGTAGTAGAGCACTAGTTAATGGAAATAATGTTGGTGTCATGGTCACATGTCACCAATTTCTGTCTCTGGTGTGGTTTATTGTATACTACTGGTAATTTAGAAGGCATTTTCTGTAATATTTTAAATTTTGAAATCTATGCTGGATCATTAGCTCATCACAACATGTCTGATGACTCCAGACTCTCTCTCTCTCTCTCTCTCACTCCCTCACACGCACAGCATAATCATATTTTTAGAGCAGTTTAGTCAGCAGGCAAGGTGCTTAATTTTGAGATAGCAAGTACAAGAAAATACTACATATAATTTTTCATGCGTCAAGGGAATGCCAAAACAGTAGAGCTTCTTGGCTGGCATTGATTAATTTAACTGCATTTCTTTCTTTTCTGTCTTTAGAAGGTTAATCAATCACAAGAAAACTAAATGAATGAATTCCTTTTTATTGAAATATGAAGATCCCAGAACATCATCATCCATAGTGCTCTCAATTGATCACACCATCATGAAAAAAGAATCTAGAATGCTTGGAGAGAAACTCCAAAATTCCTTTACATGTACAGAATGGAAATACTTACAAACAAAAAGAGAGTTTCTCACAAATGTAGAATGTTTGAAATTTGGTTCCAGCCCGTAATCCATGGTCTCTTATCTGTTGGCAGTGCAAAATTGAGTTCAAACATCTCCTTTGACATTTTTCCTCCTTCGCAGAACCCTACAAGTTTTGCCACTATGTCAGCACTCTCCTGTATATGCTTGGCATCATGAGGATCTGTCCACAGTTTATTAACAAACTGTAGCCTCCTCTGCTTCCCATCAAGTGGGACATTCCATTTGATGTATAATTCGTCTCTCTCTTCTGCAGTCAGACGTGAGGTCAATCTTTTTGCAAGGAACTCCTTTTCACGTTTCAGTGCTCTAATACTGCAAGACAGTATGAGACAAGAATTGTAAATATTCAATCATCTTGAAGATAAAGAAAGAAGGGAAATGCCAGTTCTAGTAAAATTGGCGAGAGAGAGAGAACCTTGATGACAGAGATATTGTAGGCTCATCTCCAAAATGAGCTGGGCTTGCATTGCCAAGTTCTGCCAAATGCTGCTGCAACCAAGTCAAGCGTCTTAGCTCCACTTCCATGTATATTTGATCAGCAGGGTCGCCCTTGAATAACAAATAAAACTGTGTCCTGTGTATTATGGATACATAGCACATATCCCACAACTCAATGATCAGCTGCCTTTGCTCCCTAAAAGTCACATGCCACGAAACTTGGGGCTGCTCTGGCTCATTTATATTTTCTTCCTCCTCTATAGTATATCCAGCTGCTTCATTTGCTTCCAGCTCAAGGACCTAAATGAATCACAATTGCAGATGATTTAAATTTCAAAACTTCGTATGAAATCAGAAAAACTGGCCGTTATATAATTTCAATAAATATGCAAATGAAAAGAACCGGTTGGTGCACTGAAAAAAAAAAATCAAAGCAGATGATAGAATAACAATTATACCTGGCAAACAAGTAGCTGCTTTTGGTATTGCAATTTGGCCACACGTTCTTTAAGTTCGGTCACGTAAGTTCTTATGCTTCTAACATTCTCCTCTGCTGCATTCTGAAACATTTTCTGCATTTTCTTCATGTTCACTGAACTTGAGCGCCGATAGCCACCAGGTGTCCCTTCCTTTGATGAGATTTCCCCCCCTTCTTCAATCTTTGTAGGAGTCTCTTTCTCAGACTCTGACATGGTCTCGCTGACTACAATGTCATCATTATTCGGAGCTCTATTTTCAATCCCACTTTCCAAAACTTGCCGAGAAGTAGACAGCGGGGAGCAAGGAGACCTTATAAAATTTTGCCTGTTGGTGCCATTACTTGAAGCCAAAGGAAGTATCTTTTTCTTCTTCTGTTGATTCTTAGCTTTTGAAGCTGCTTCACAGTTTGATTGTGGATTATTGTTTGGAAGAGACATTACTAATTTGTCAATGGACTTTTGAACATTTTCAAGTTGCTCTTCGAGATCTGCAAAAGTGCTTCCCTGTGAATGAAGCCTTGTTATTTCATCTTTGAGATTAGCATTGACACTCTTGTTAGGAGCTACAACACTTCCAATTTCAACTTCTTTTGGAACCGGTTGGATAGTGCGCATGTCCCTGATTTCTGCTTGCAGTTTAGCAATTGTCTCAGCTGCATCTTGGTTGCCTAATCTATGACAAGCCACCTCCTTCTGTAGAACTTCCAGAGCTCGATTTGCTTCCTCCCCAAGTTGCTCCTGAAGGTGTTCAAGTTTGCGAATTTCATGCATTAGCGTGAAAGGTGCAGTTGATGATTGCCTCATAGACTGCCTTAGCAACGTTTTCCTGGTTCTATCACAGTGGCTTGACTCCTTGATGTCAAGATTTGGCAAGGATGCATCAGAATAAGAGAGACATTTCTTCACTAATGGACGGGGTGATTCCAGTGTGCTTGAAACCTGTCGATCCTCTTGAAGTTTTCTGCGCAATTCATCCACCTCAGATTGCGCAATATCTCTTTGGCGTCTCAGCTCCTCCATTTCCATCTCCATCTAGACACAATAAGATACAAAGGCCACGGATTCATTTGCATTATTATAATTTTGAAGTCAACTAAAATTAAAGTAATACGACAGCTTA
>Ga0307513_10004008_pt1 | contig 19764 bp, 22 predicted proteins | sample 15_EM_MG_FD_202174 | JGI IMG/M metagenome (GOLD analysis project Ga0307513, IMG submission 202174) | Populus trichocarpa ectomycorrhiza microbial communities from riparian zone in the Pacific Northwest, United States - 15_EM | ecosystem: Host-associated > Plants > Roots > Unclassified | place...
TCCCCATCGCTGATCGTCCCCTGCGCGTTTCTGCTCACAGGCAGTGCGTTTCTGCATCGACAGTCTCAACCCCGTCGCTGATCGTCCCCTGCACGCTTCTGCTCACAGGAAGTGCGTTTCTGCATCGACAGAGTCTCATTCCTGTCGCTGATCGTCCCCTGCGCGTTTCTGCTCACAGAGAGTGCGTATCTGCATCAACAGACTCTCATTCCCGTCGCTGACCGTCCCCTGCGCGTTTCTGCTCACAGCCCGTGCGTTTCTGCATCGACAGAGTCTCATTCCCGTCGCTGATCGTCCCCTGTGCGTTTCTGCTCACAGGCAGTGCGTTTCTGCATCGACAGAGTTTCATTCCCATTGCTGATCGTCCCCTGCGCGTTTCTGCTCACAGACTGTGTGTATCACATCGACAGAGCCTCATTCCCGTCGCTGATCCCCCTGGGCGTTTCTGATTACAGATCGTACGTTTCTGCAACGTCACAGTCTCATTCCTGTCGCTGATTATCCCCTGCGCATTTCTGCTCATAGCAAGTGCGTACCTCTATTACGCTGCATTATTTCTGTCACCAACAATGTGCCCTTTTATTATTCCTTCTAGTGGGTGTGTGGTTTTCTCACATGCCTGGAGATCACTCAATGACTTCTGCCCACCTTATGTGTTTACAGCAGGTATGCATCACATGCAACATTCATGTTTACATAGATTCACTGGGTGCATTCCCTAATACACTTTTAGGAGGTATGAGCAGCCACACATGCTCTCCCTGCACTGACAGCATCTTCCATACTCTAGCTGGTATGAACACATTTAGCACATTTGACTTCTCAGTTGACATCCCCCACCACTTTGTGTACAGAAAGTATGTACCATTATTGATCTTGTTTATTTGTTCTGAAAGGGCTCTACTCCCTTGAACTGTGCAGGAGGTCTGTGAATGCTTGACCCAATTTGATCACTGAATGCTCATTTGTTTACACACTCCCAAACATATAGCAAGTGGGACTTCCATTGCACAAATGATTACTCCATCCTACTCACCTTATACCTGCAGTTTGTATGTGCATGTATCAAGTTGTCTCCCATGGTAACTCAATTTTACTACCCACTTGTGTTATAGGAGACATGCAAAAGGGATTGGAGATTGAAAGAGGATAATAGGGGATGATTAGGGATGGGAGTTTAGAAAATTGTGGTATGTGAAAGCAGGTAGGTTAATGAGTTTGCTGAAAGCTGATACTGGCACCTCAGGTGTGAGCTTGAGCAGAAAGTTGGGGCTTGGGATTCTGATATGAGAATATGTTAAATGTCCTTCTGTGATTGGCAGCAATCTATAACCTAACAAATAATAATCTGTTGCCTCAGTGGTGGAGCTGACCACAGCTGCCACTCAACCCCAGGCTTCTTTGCCTGCCCCTCCATCCAGATATCATAAAACCACTTCAGGTCTATGTCAAGTTGGTGCACTCCTACATTCATAATCACCCACTGATAATTCACTATATGAGAATGGCACCCTTCACATCAAGAAAGCCATTCACTGCAAGCAGGGCATCAATACCCCACCCATGTAGCAGGCTTTGGGCAGGGTATGTGTGCCACACAGGTCATACCCAGGCAGGGTACAAGGGGAGTGATGCACAGTGTAGGGATGGGGTACACCAAGTACCTGAGGCCTACCCCACCAGGGTATTCTGACTACACAGAGTGGGGTATGTGTTGTATGTGAGCAATGAATGGACACCTACATGGGTCATGTATGACATGTACCCTGCCTCATACACAATTCAGGTATGCCACCTACCTGGCAGCTGGATTGAGACCACATATGAGGGCTATGCATGACACCTACACAGTCTGTGTATGTCTGTCATTGGACTTGGTGTTTTTCCAGGATGTACACCAGACCAACTTGGGCCAGAGGATGGCATGGACCCCCTTTGCACAGGCTTCTTTGGTTGCAATATTTCTTGTATGCACAGTAAAATAGTCTGTAGAGAACCATAGAATTTTATTCTGTAATTTAGGTCATCTAGAGACTCTGAGAGAAACTTGCAAATTGATGGCTATCAGCATGACCATCCTGGATGCCAGGATCATCAGCTCAAACTAAATATGAGTATTTGTTTATAGTGTATACACTAGCAACCAAGGCTTGATCAGCAGGTTTGCAAACCATGCCAATGTGCCATTGACATTATATAGCACACAGTTCCATTTCATATTAGGCCTACTTTGCTTTGCAATATATAGGTCACCTATTGTGCTACCCTCCAAACATGTCCCAAATCACCTAGAGCCAGAAGTCCTTGACATTGAGCTGCAGAGGAGGCCTCTGGCAGAGTGAATGCATGTGAGGGTAGCTGGATGGTAGTGAGTAGTACTCTCAGTGAGGCAGACACTGCACACACCTCTTTGGTGGTGAGCACTGGGTCATTTTCTTTTGAATTCTGTAATGCCAGACCTACCTTGAGCACAACTGGCATGGATAGCCACCCTATGAACATGGGGTGCTATGCAAGGGTGTGTTTTTTTTCCTGATTTGCAGGTGTTGTGGCTTGAGGGGTGTGTTGGAAATTGGAATGGGTGAAACAAGGAACCAAGGCTTGGCTTGCAGTGCAGGGCTGAGAATGGAAGCAAGAATTTAGGTAGAAAGGACTTACTTCACATATACTCATTATGTGTTTGTAGAGGGTAGGTGTAATACAATGCATTCTATCCCAAAGTGACATAACATGGCTGTCATGTATTGAGTCCATGTATTGAGTCTGCATATTGGGTTTGGTTACAGCCCATGTTGGTGTAAGACAATGGGAATGGGTTCCATTGTAGGCTTCATACACTGGGTGCTACCCCAAATGTGTATGTGATGTACCTTGGCTGGGTAGCTCTGTCAGTGTATGTCAAGTGGTGAGTCTGGGTATGGCCAGTGTAGGTGTCATACACTGGGGTCATACACCATCTGGGTACCTCACCTACACATGGCAGTACCCTGTCGGGGGGCTGGCCATAACCAGAGCTACCCCAACTGCAGAGGGACTGGGGTACGACCTGTACATGGTGTGTACCTGGGGCGGGTATTTACCCTCTGCTTGCAGTGATTGATTTGGACCACAACAAACATGTCAATTGAACAATACCTTTCAACAATTCTCTGTAAGCCATCCGGTATAGTATCCAGGACATCTCTGAACTTATGGTGGAGATGAAACTATCTGGACAGTACGGTACTCCTGCCGTATCCATTGTCCATAGTGTATTAGAATGGTGGCAATGTGTGGGAAGCCGACACACGCAGTATCGCTTCCAGTGCACCATCAATACTTCTCAATGTTTGGCATCGACATCACTGCAGACCTTCCAGCTTCACTTGTTGAATGCAGTGAGCCACCAGGTGCTGGATAACATGATGGCCCACCCCACGGCTCAGCTAGGTCCATTATTTTATTTTATTTTTGTAATGCAATTTAGTGTGCTAAGACCTAGTCTATGTTACATGATTCTTTAGATGCAATGTTTCCTACGTTGCCTCTAGATCTTCGTTACTGTCCTGCCGACATCAGGACTCTGGCTTGGATCTAGAGGAGATTGTCCATCTTGTCTCATCTCATCCCCGACTGGTGATAGCCCAACTGTCCTTTCCTATAAACCCATCAGACGGTAAGCGGCCAGGCCAGCTTCAACCGACTTCAATTGAGATGATGGGGGTATTCCCGACCCACCCTAAGAATCAGGCCGGGGACTTCCCTTTAGCTAGGTCCATATCCCTGGCTCGCTCTATGTAATTCGGATGAAAACATATTCGTAAAAATACACATAGAAAGACCAAAGTGCAATAGTAGTAAAAAGGGATCCAGTGAAATGTTCGTCCTGAAGAACAGGCGATGTGAAGAACAAGCATGGTGATATTGCAGGTTGAGTGTTAGAGTATCACCACTTCTTACTCCTTCGTCTTGTCTATTTTTTCCCGGTGGCCTCAACTGCTTTGAATACCTTCTCCCTCTCCCTCACCTCTTCGTCAAATACGCCAGCAATGTCGTTCATATTGGGTTCTGCAATGGCCGCAAGAAACTAGTGACTGACAGAGGAAGTGGATAAAAAAGTCGCTATAGGACATACCTGCCGCTTTCTCGCTCTGCATCTTGAAATACGCGACCGACCGTAGGCCGTCAGCGAGCTCACTAAGAGAGCAAAGACAGATAGAATGAAAACCCGTCTCTTGAGTGACGGAAATCGGAGAGACCGTCTGTATGTAGTATTAATGAATACAGGTTGATTTCTTGTAGTGCGTAGCGTGTTGCATATGAGCCCGCCCTCAGCAGAGGGCGAGCGGGAGGGGTTTCAGAAACCGTAGGAGTACACACAGAGCGACGTAAGGTTGAGAGGTCGCGAGATCGACAGTGTAAATGGCCGTCCGTTGATAGTCATGACTATATCGCCCGTTGAGATATGGAGTCTCTGGGACTGACGAGGCAAATGGCCATTAATATACAAGCTTTCGGTAAGTATCTACTGTAGCGCACGGCATAGAGATGAGAAGAAAGAGAGCATCAATACTCCCCGCGATCACCAGGTTGATAGGGGGAGCGCTGCGCGCAATACAGAATGGCGTCCTGTGCGACTTACAGGTAGACCTACGGTATCTATTGCATAATCTTGGTCTCAAAAATGGTAGGGTACTACAGCAGCAAGCGTTCTACAAAAGGTTCATTTAGAGTACTGTGGGCTTGCGGTTATTTGAGCCCAAAAACAGAAAGTTACAGTAGTTGTGAGTCCTCTATTCAATGGAGAGAGAGATGTGATGAACACACCCCTGCATTTCGAATTGGCGTGCTCGCAAGTTAATTTGTGCTGCTCCAGGCACAACCGCACGCTTCCTTAGGCGCATATGCAACCAAACCCACACTCCGTGCCTCGGTATTTATTGATAGCGTACGCATTACACGCTACTCGATTTGATCTTCCATAGTAGCAGGTCAGTCACCATCAATGCACTAGCTCTAATCTCGCTGGACCGAGCATCCTTCAACTGTTTAATAGCCCTCTGCATTGTTTGTAGCCCTGTTTCTGTCTCCAAAACCATTCGTGTAAGTATGATTCGCGCCCCCAAATCTTGCGCACTGAAAACAGGTATCATTTAGCCTGGACCGGTAGTTCAGGAATTATGCGTCACTCAATTTTAGCTTCTCCATTGCGGCGCATTAGCGATTCGTTTTCATCTCGGCGAGCTTGCACCCAAAAACGCAGCTAGCCGTGCGATCCTTGTTACTATTGTTTGCTGAAAGTGCGCATAGTACATACAACTCCACCTCCTTGAACAAGAAGCAGGCAGTCGCACCTCACGCAGGTCAGTTATCATAGTGCCAGCTGGGGTGGTCCTCCTTAAAACCGCTCGAGCGAGCATGGTATGCTCCCTTACATGGGATAGAAGTTGTAGGTTATCTCTAAGCATTCTTCCGTGGAGCCTATTTGCGCCCAGACCATACCAACCTCATCGCTACATGTCAACTTCCGAAGGCTTGTCGAGGAACTTATCGCGCTCAAGCCCAACAAAAGGCCAATGAACTGAACCCTTAAAGAAGAAACCAAAGCAAAAGGCAAAGGTGACAGATCATGACCGATGAGTAGCGGAGGGCTCAGCGGTAATTTGACAGGAATCACTGAGTCGATGAGTTCACCATACAGTGAGGTTGAATACTACTCGGCGGGCACAACCCTCCAATCAAATCATGCAATCAACATAGCCAGAATCTGATGTCCATGGAGCGAGCGCGCTGCAGACCGCATCTACTGACCTCCTGCGGTGCACTACCACCATTTGGTGTCCATACCGCGGTGATAATTGCTTTCGTGGGTGCGACGACGATCATAACTTGGAGTCCGTGACCAAATGGTCCCACGCCATGTCTGTGCTGGACCGCCACCCGATGGCGCGCGGTGAATCCTGCCAAGGGGCATTCAGCTATTTGGCGTTTCCGCGGCGGCAAATTGCTCTCTGATTCTATTATCGCGAATGGGAGTATAGCGGGCCCGAGTACAGAGCAATTCGACCCCTCTGCCTACGGTCGAGGTCTTATTTGATGCGATATGCGAGTCGTGTCTGACTAAGGGGAAGAAGGGGTGCGACTGGTCAAGGCGTGCAGGACAGATCGCGGAGTTAGTGCTGTGGGTCAAGAGGGTGCGGGTCCGTCAAATTCCGGGAGCATACCGCTACGATAAGGACTCTGCTATGTAATCCTCGATCATGGCCTTCCGCTAAGCATTCGTGTTCTCGCCTGGCCTCCCGTTTCGGACGACTTCTCGGTCCGCTTCAATTGTAGACATAGACATTACAGGTACTTCTTCGACTTCTTTTGTCTCCCATGTCCGCCCCTTGACATTGATCATTTGCGAGGTGCAGCATCTCGTCTCGTGGGCGAGCACGTTTCTGCAAACTGGACGGCTGAAACCAGATTGAAATATACGATAGAAAGGTTTGGAAGAGCGGAAATTTCAGTCCTACAGAGCGGACGGGTGATAAAACCCGACACAGGACAGTCCATTTGGGGATTTATACGTTCTCAATCTGGTCAGCTCGACCTTTATGGAACCAAATCCAGTATGTCATGGCTATTCTATTGTTGATCGGGCACGGCTCCGAACAACCTAGTTACTTCCAGAAAACCTATATCCAGACACCTCCATATCTCGATCTCATACCACCGGCAAGTCCAATACATGAGGTGACTGATGGTTTACCATTGATCCTATGGGACTGGGGGTATGACGAAACGATGTTCAATGACGAGTGGAGGAAATGTCAACGGATGAGGACTAAGCTGCTACTGCCTCGGGTTTGCTATGGCGAGTATAGCCGCTCACTCGATCACACTGTTGAACCAACATTTCCTGGAAGCTGCCCCTCTCTATCATAACCCACCAACAGACCCCAGAGGAATCGCATATGTAACATACGAAAATGTTTGTACCCCTTCGAAGAGGAAGCGAGGCGATACTGCGGAAGTTGTAAATGAGTGGTGGAGACACGGCACTTGGCAAGCGAAGAAGGCGGCCAAGGTTCTAAAACTGATGAGAATGAATAAGGAATTTGTCAGTTACTCCTCTTAATCTCTCGATGTTACGGAGGCTATTCTAAGTCTCTGTCGTACTAGTCCTGCATGATGAAAGAATGTTATATTCTTATATTATAGGTACAGAGGGCAAACATTCCCCTGTACTTTCTTTTGACATTCCAAATGTCACGTGTTATGACTATCCAAAAAAATTATTTTTTTATTTTTTATTTGGTGGGAAAGGGGGGAAATGCATCATGCACCGTAGCGCCTTTAGGCGCCGTGTGTGGGACTCCAGGACGGCTTGCCTTTGGGTCGATTGCCCGTTGGACAGTCTGCCGTCCTGACCTACCCACTAAAAACCCCCTTTGCCGGTGATTCCCGGCTGCACCCCGCTTATGAGAGGTCAAAGGTTGGGCCCGATTTCGGCCCGAAGTCGGCAAATTTCTTGTCCGCCCAGATCTTCCAGATTTCGCGTTGGCGGGTTATTCTTTCACCTTCTTCCAGGAGACGTGTAGCGATCCATCTCTTTCTTATCAGGTCTTTTATAAGTTCTATTAGTGTTGCTCTTGTTTCCTTGGGTGTTACGTCCTGGTCGAGGATAGTGCTTTTATTCCTTGATTTCCATATGGACCATATCGCCATAGAGATCAGAGTTCGTAGTCTTTCGGCGTCCTTGTTGCAATCGTTTTCGAATGACAGTGCGGGGGATCCCCTGATTAGGCCCATCGAAAGTAGGGGCCATGGTCGCGGTGTGCATTTCTGCCAGATCTTCTTGGTCGTCTCCCACGCTTGGTTTTGGCCGTTATTTTCGCAGTCTAGCCACATATGTTGTCCGGATTCTACGATTTCTTCATCGTTTTTCTTTTTGCAGAAGGAGCAGATCGCCCTTTCTTCATAGCCGGGTATGTTGGTCCTGACTATCCATTTATGACCCTCGATCAGGACATCAGTAGGCGTGCGATCTTCTAGCCAGATAGCTTCCTTCTAAATCAATAAATGCAGTAAGTCCTTGTTGCTATTCCAAAGATCCAGTTGAAACTCACTGCTTTGATTGCCTTTCTATGTTCACAGTATCTCGAAGCAGATCAAGAATGATGGGTGTGATTTGATTGATGAGAACCACCCGAGTGATGGTGGGAGAAGTGACATGAGTGGTACGTATGGTGCAATTGGCTTGGGTGTAGTATATGAACCGATGGTGAACGGTAATGTCTGGAGTCGCCCGAGTGACAAAGGTCAGTGGTGCACGTGGTGAGACGGGTGGTTGAGGGGTTTGCGAATAATAGGACCGTTGTTACAGTCATTAAGCCTGTAAATAATATTCCGGTTTGAGGTGGGGCCGTCGGCCCTACAGTGACGTCGCCCGGATTCTTCAATTCCCATATCCATGCTCCATATCTTCAAGCGATGAAATCACCAATTCCGTGCTCATATGGGATTAGGAAAATCTATTGATCCGCCTGGCTATACCATTCAGCGTCCCAAAAGAACCATTGTGGTATTAAAATCTGCCTAGAGAGAAAACTAAATCGTATATACCCGAGCTTACGATCGATATACACGCTGCACTCGGCTCGTTCAATGCTCTAGTGAGTAAATTATACGTCTTGGGGAGCACGATTCCCATCAGGGTGGAGGGGTGTTGTAACTAGGTGTAGCAAGACTCAGTAGTGAATAGCGAACTAAAGTTACATTCACAGATACCTAGGTGTAGCACTAATATAACAAATTGGACATTAGAACACCAGGCTCCTAACAGCGAGCATGAACTCACAGACTCAGTAGCGAATAGCGAACTGAGTCTGAGATGTCCTACAATAGAATGTTTATATATCGGGGCTATGCGCGAACGAAAAAGGATTATACCTGCCAATTGTCGAAGCTCGGCAAGGGGATCCTCTGCCTCCGGTACCCCGCTCCATAGAGTCACGGTTATGTCAAAGCACGTTGTGCCGTACAGGCACAGTGGAAACCAGAGCAACGCCGGACGCGAGTCAGATGTGATCGGGTCCCACTCCCATAATAGAATAAACTAGCTAAACGGATATACAGCAGTATACAAGTACAGGGAAATCCAAAATCCCGGGAGGTTGTTATCTCTCGCCGGATTGCCCATTTATACGGAAATCGGAGCAAAGGGACTGTTATGCACATGAGAAGCCTATGAACTCCCAACGAATACACCCTTCTTGTGGTGTCTCTAACAACAAGGAAATGTTAGCACCTCATGGCGGATGAGGGACACAGCAAACGTACTGCTACCTATGAATAAACCGCCAGGGGAGCAAGTGCAATTGACAGACGGCGAAGCACTCAACAGGTCCTTTGGCAGAAATACTTGACCTCGCCGGAGATCTGTTCAAGGTTTGCGAATCCTGAGGAATGGATGACACGCGCACGGAGGCCCTGATGACAGTACCGGGAATAAGCACTGAAAATCAGAGATCTCATTATCATTGAGTGATAGCCTGAAGGCGCAGCCGAGGGAATACGGAATACAATTGGATAACCGAGGAGGAACGGCGTGTGCTTCGGTTCCACACGGTTCTTCAGGATCCCGAGTTTCACCTCCCGAGGAAGTTAAGGGTTGGGTGTTTATCCCTATGCTCAGGGCCATCGTGGGCCCGGAAGAGTTGCCTGGGTGCAACACGTCTGCAACACGTCTGCTCAACAATGCTGCCGGTGAAAAAAGAAGAACTACTGGCAGACATATTCGAAGCAACAGTACTGTACAACGTTATTGTCCAGTGCGGCTAGGGTGCCCAAGTTTAAAATGCGAGCGCGATGGTTGCGAATCACGATATGCCCTGCTCTCTAGAGCTAAGTTGGCGCCTAAATACTATTGTAGAGTCATGTCTCATGGAGAATATGAAGTGTCCAGGGACTCCTCGGGTCATCTCCGTCCACGGTCGAGAAGCACTGCTGTACTGCAGATCGATGGACAACATTGTAGGGCTAGGGTATCCTCCCCCAAGGAGAAGGGAAGAGAATGGGGTACACGGTGCTCCATGAAGGCTCAAACGTGAGCATAAGGTAAACAGGGCGGCTGTGGGCGGCTGTGGTCGACAAAGGGTTCTTTTAAAAGTCCCTTGCCCGCCCCCGCCCCGCTTGCGACTTGGTTCACGTCCCGTCACTGTTCACGACACTCGACGTCGTCACCGTAGTTCTGCTTGTCGTTGTCAACTCCTTGGGCACTGTCGTCGTTGCCCGGCCTCTCGTTACTTTTCGCCACTTATCATTAAATTTATAATGCGGCTGCAACTCCGCGACTGTGTAAAATGTCCAGCTCAATTCCCTACATGTCCTGCGTGCCCAAATGGTCAGAGTTGCGAACTTCGCCTCAAGTACGTCGTCTGCAGCCTCTCCGTTTCATCGCTCACTCCCTCTTTACCTCTTCTAGCACCTGTGACCAATGCGCAGTCGCCGTCTGTGCGGTCTCTGGTGGATCCGGCAACGCTGGTCCTAATCCTGGCGCAATTGCGGGTGGCGTTGTTGGCGGAGTCGCTTTGCTCGCCATTATTGGAGCTGTCGTCTGGTATCGACGCCGCCAACGCCAGTCGACACTCCTCGCGAAGAAGCGTGCGACTGTGGACATCAAGGACGTCGTCGCACGCGCAGAGACAGTCCTAAATCGGCCGGATCCCACCGAAAAGCCCGCGACCCAGCAAGAAGAGCAGCAACAGCAACAGTCCGTCCCGGTGTTCCATTCCGACTCTGCAACCATTAACCTTGTTATGGTTGCCCAAAACCCCTTTTCCGATCAGGCATCAATCAACACCGCCAGCGACCGCGCGACGAACGTCATTCCCATCGCCTACGTTCCCCCCAGCTCGCTCAGCGCACTCACCTCCATCACAGATACGACAAACTCTAGCTCGAAGACGCCTTCTTCCGTTGCTGCATCCACGATCACCCCCCCCACTCGACCAACTTCGACACAAACGGGACAATCTGGCCCCATTCGACCGCAGCGTGGACCTGAAATAGAGGACATGCGCCTAGATGTCACACGGCCTGTCTCCGAAGCCCTATCCGACCTTTCCAGTCTCGCGCCGCCCAAAGCACCATACGCACCCAGTACGCTTTCGGGCATCTCTGGCGTTTCATCCCGCGCGTCGACCATGTCGGCGTCGAGTTCCATCCTTAACGAAGCGCCGCAGATCATCACACCCATGCAGGCCAACTTCCGACAGGTCTTGGGTGTGCAAAGGGCGGAAGTCGTCCAGCTTTCAACCTCTACGCCTACATCGCCCGCGCTCTCCGTGCCGACTTCACGGGCGACTCAGGCAATGTCTTCACGATCACCACTTGGCCGGATGGCATTCAGTGCGGAGGATATAGAAGGGGAGACCAAAGCCGCTGGCAATCCGTTTGCCGATCCCGCACGCTTACGGCCTGGCTCGTCCAAATCGACATCAACGTTCGGCAGTCCTGTTGAGGGAGAGGAAGATAGTCGACCAAATAGTATCGTCTCAAGCAATGGCACCATCATCGCGAACATTGGGAATGCGACTCGTGTACAGGTGCTCAAACCTTCTGCTGGTAGAAGCCCATTGTCTACGTTGCCCATCACATCGCCCCGTTCCCCCGACTTCCGCACAGCTGGTCAATTGTCACCACCAGCACAAGGCGTACCACGCTCCTTTGACGACGACACGAGCAGGAGAATATCCCAATCGACAGTCGCAACCTCGCACCGAACCTCGACGGCAGACTCGATACTCGAGGCTTTCCCATTCGTGCCGCCATCGCCTATTTCGATGCATCATACGAGCAACCCATCGACACCGCTCGCTCAGCGTGGGTTCGCGGCGCAGCAGGAACAAACGGACCCCGAGCAGTTGGCGCTGCCTCCGAACCGACAGATGCTGGGCATGTCCGTAATGTCCGCTACATCGACAACTTCTAATGGTTTGGGGGGATATAGCTTCCGAATTGGTGCACCGTCACCTGCATTGCCGCCTTCCCCAGAACCTGGGAGAAACGAACGCGCGAGCTTGGACACGCTCGCGCTGAGCCGTGACCTTGAGGCATTCCCGCTCCCGTATGATAGCCCTCCGTCGCCGCGAAGCTCGACGCCCTTTGTTGCCAAATAGTCCTTAAGTAGATGCTCAAAACACATACTCCGTGTCAGAATATCTATCCCTCCTGGTTCCTGTTTGGAGTCCCCTCGTTATGGTTATACGGTCACATTGTTACTTCGATCAATCGACCTCCTGTTGTCTTTCTATCGAGACGTCGCTCTTTCCCACTCTTTCATTTTCTTTCCGCTGGGTGCCGGTTATTTATACGTACTGGCCAGGAATATACAATCCATTTTCTTGTAATATTATGTGCGATGTTGTGTGCGATGTTGTGTGCGATGCGAGGAGGCTGACTGAATCGGTCTTGATTATATGCACTTGGCGCTAACCTTCACTCTCTTTGGCCGGTATGGACCCGCTTGTGCAGCAACTGGTCGAAATGGTGCGCTGGATCACAAATGATTCGTTATCATGAGTGGCTCACGCTCGATACAGGGCGCGACACCCAATCAGGCGCGGGTGGCACTTCGCGAGACATCGGGGGACGTGATGGTGGCAGCAGAACGGTTCTTCGACGGGAAATACGACTATATTCTGGACCTTCCGAACGACGAGGATGATGGTGAAGACGACGATGCGGGTCCCTCAAAGACGAAGAGCAAGGTACATACAAGAGCGGGTGGCAATGAGACTTTGCAGCGGCTGATGCACGTCCAGGTGCGCGACTCAGATGACGAAGACGGGGACGAGAAGATGCAAGACGAGGAGGACGACGGTAGGTGACTTTCCCAGACGGCAGCTGCTTTCTCGCGATCGGTGTGCTTACTCCTGCTCGTGTTTGGATGCAGATGTACGTTTCCATAGCGTATATTATCTCAAAGATCTCATACGAATTCTCTATGTTATTGTCAGGACGAGGATCTCTACGAAGACTACGACTCGGACTACGACCAAAAGGCCGAAAATGCGCGACATCACACTGGCGTCGACCCTTACGCGGGTATCTTCTTCTCCAAGGAGCGCAAAGAGGAAGTCATCGAAGTCGAGGAGGAGCCTGAAGTCATCGAGATCGACAGCCTGCGCGTGCCGCTCATGACTCAGGGAGAGTGGATGAAGGGCTGCCCTGAGGGCGGCGAACAGGGTTTTCTCTTCTCCCTCTATCAGTCCCTCAGCTTTGGCTCTTGCCCGTGTCCTTACCAGTGTGGCGGCTCGGTTGAACACAACAAGGCGGTTTTCTTTGCAGTCCACGTTAGTTTGTCCTTGTTGCGATTTTGTGCTGGTTTATGACTTTGGTACACCTTCTCAGAGAGACTTCCTCGCCTATATCGAGAAGGTGCAGGGCAAGGTTCGACAAGTCTGCCCCTCGTGCTCGAGGACCTTTTGCTTGGCATGCGGCGAATCGTATTCCGCACCGGACAAGTCGAGACCTGGAATTGCCGCTGAGGACGAACTCTTCCATTGTGCGAATCTCCAGGGTGTGATACTCGGCATGGGGCTCTCCATGGTCCAGCAGCTGTTCTCTGATCAAGCGAAGAATGCCTCCAATTCTTCTGGCGAACCGGAGAAGAAGAAGAGGAAGACGGACAAGGGAGCTGGCACCTATGACGAGGACGAGGACGGGATGACTGCTTCCAGTGCTCAGAAGCTCAAGGGTGGGATCGGCTACGCAGGGAGCAGACAGGAGGATGTAAGTACCACTAGAACAGCTCCGCGTTTTTGACTAATGGTCCTTGATATAGATGAGTGGGTACATGGAAGCTCTGGCTTCACAGAAAACCCGGGATACGGCTATGGCCACGCTTCTCTCTACCGTTCGCAAGTTTTTGCCATCGGTTCGAAGAGAAGGTGGCGGGAGAGCAAGCGATTATCTCGTCCATCCCACCACCCTCGCTCACATCCGAAGGCGCTTTAACCTCGTCTGCAGCACACTACTACGCAACGATTCGCTCTCAGATATGTCTGATCGTTCAGTGCTGTACTCCGAATTGTTCCACTGGCTGGAGACCATCTCAAACCATGAAGCGCTCGCGTCCATCATGGCGATGCCAATCATGGTAATCTCCACCATCAAAGAAGACACAGTGCGCAAGGGAGCTGGTAAATCTCGCTCCACACGAGAACGAACAATCCTGTACGAAGGCAGCTCAGGACCGCGAGAATTACTCGAGGCAATCGTCATCCAGGCCGAGGCCGCGCTCAAAGGTCTAGAAGGTATCATCAAGGCCCGACAGGCGCAAGAGAACCCAGAAACGATGACCGAGGAGCAGAAGCGGCAGACCACAACCGGCGGCGTCAAGGGTAAACTCAGGGAGGCCGACCAGGTGTACGAGGAGAACGACCGGCTGCTGAAATTCTGCACGGGAATTCTGAACACCGCCGCGAGCATCGATCGGTCCCTCACCGAAGTCAAAGGGGATGTGTTCATGGACCGGATGTACGCCTCCCTGCCACGAATGAGCGCCGCGTCCCGGTCGCGCATGAGCAGCTCGACCCAGGCCGACGCAGCTAGGGCGTCTCATGCTCCGTCACTTGCGTCAAACGCGTCCGAGGCGGAGGCAAGGAAAGTATACGAGGCATGGGCGACCAATGAGCGGTTCCAGTACTGCGACCTTACCGTGCCCTCGGAATGTTTTACACCCCAGGGTGGACCAAACTACAAGTTTTACTTCAATTCCGATGCGCGGATGTTGGCCAATTCCGTTATTCCCAAGCGGAGTCTGGCGATTGCGCGAGAGTTGGCCGTGCTCACTACTAATTTACCTGTTGCCTGGGACTCGAGCATCTTCCTCAGGGTGGATGAGACTCGAGTCGACATTATCAAAGCCTTGATTACTGGACCTGAGGGGACGCCGTATGTGTACTGTGTTCATACTAGTGGTCAAGGTTCGACTGATAGCACCGAGACAGGTACGAGAATGGAACATATCTTTTCGATATCTTCCTTGGGCCCAGTTATAATCAACTCTCACCGAGCGTTAAATATATGACTGCAAGTACTCTTACTCCCCTTCCTAGTTGCTAATTGACTATCTGCAGACCAATAATGGAACTTTCCGCTTCAACCCCAACCTCTACGCCGACGGCAAGGTGTGCTTGTCTCTGCTAGGAACGTGGGACGGTCCTGGATGGATCGCCGGCAAATCGACGTTACTGCAAGTGTTGATCTCTATTCAGTCTATGATCCTTTGCGAAGAGCCATGTGAGTGAATTTGACACCAGGGGTACCGAAGCTGACGATCAAATGCAGACTTGAACGAGCCAGGCTGGTCGACTATGGCTGGTACGAAAGAGTCGAAAGAATGTATGCACCATGTTTCGAGAACATAATGATTTCGCTTACTCGACACACAGATTCGGCCAACGTCCGGAGAATGGTCGTCCACACAGCAGTACGCTTCCGACCTTCTGTCTCTCTACTGCCACTCACCCACTGTAGATGATCGGCAACTTGAAGAATCCACCGGAGCCCTTTGGTGATGTCATCCGGACGCACTTCAAGCTCAAGGCCAAAGCGGTCATGAGGCAAATGGACAAGTGGCTCGCGATGGACGACCGGAGGGCGATTGTAGGTCAGGGGCCGGGGATACACAAGGAGACACCTACGGCCTCGAGCAGCGAGACGCCGTTCCAGAAGGACATGGCGGAACTCAAGCGCTTGCTGGTCAAGCTCGAGAGGGGGGAACCGCTTGTTTGAGTGGAGATCTTTTGCGCGAGGAGGCGTGGTACCTCTGTAGGGTTTTGTAGCGTCGTTACCTCATTACCACGGAAGAAATGAATAATTTAGAGCGTCAATTCTGAGGGCAGTTGTTTACTAGGGGGTGATTATTTTGCTATTTCAGTCCGACCCTTGGAAATACCCTTGATCCAATTGCAGCGTTTGGCTTAACATAAATGCAAGCGACGCGACGCCGCGAGGGTGGTAAGCAAGAGACGGTGAGCGCAGCAACGAGTGGCAGACGATGCAGCACGAAATGCACCAACAGCGTAACGGCAGTGGTGGTGCTACCAATGGTATCAACACTGGTGGGGAATTGGACTTGGAGAATGGATTGGGGACCACCCAGCCTCTCAGCCGAGACCATGTTCAATGACCAAATACCTACTTTGATAGTCTTCGATCGTCTCCCGATTCCCAATAAATATTACAAGCTGTAAACCAGGTCGATGCAAGGACACAGATGCTCAGAAAGTCAACACGGTGGGAGGATAGTGCCGTTGCTCCAGCCTGCAGTTCAGTGACCGTTGTCCCAATAGTGAGCAGGTAGGCGGACCGGAGTCTTCATCGCACGATTCGATTTGTTGCAGGCCTGGAAATGGCCAGTTGTCGTTTCCTCGGCTTTCTCCGGTAGGATTTGGTCCTGTTGGTCATTACGTTCAATACGTCGGTCGACGTTCCTTGGATAATGGGCGCCAATGACAGCAAAAGGGCGAATAAGTCCCAACTGGCGGCGTCATTCAATGCGGCTATGGGCGCTGGCTGGAAGATTGCTCAGTTGTGGCCACGGTCTCTCTGTTGCATGGTCCTCTTTCTACTCTGTACAATAAAATATCTGTGTGGAACCTCAGGATATGCGGTAGACCCCCTTCATCTTACTTCGAACCACACTTTGCGACACGGTGGTCTGGATTGTCCGGAGTACACGGTTTGGGCCTTCTCGTACTCGTTTCACGTCCTTTGTAACTGAAGGTACACAAGGCATACTCGACGGAGTCTCACCCACCATTCTCAAGTGGTCCGCTTCGGCTTCCCTTCATGCGACCCGAGCTTGAGTGTCGAACTTTTCGTTCTGGTCATGTCGAGGTACTTACCCTGCTTCATGAGCGCTGTTCCAGTCTCAGATTCCGACTCTATTTCTTCACTCGTAGAATCTCATTCGAGAGATGACTACTCGAATGAGTGATCCAGATATAGCGAGGTTGTTTGAGAATACATTCCCGAATACGCTGGGTAAGTGTATCCATTAATTTGTTCCTAGCTTTGGTGTTGATGCGAGTTCTAGACACTACCATTCGTTATTTCGATCATGCAAGTGGCCACTCCGAACCATTTTACAATTTTGTGCATGTACCTGACACCACTAATCAACGCCACGTATAGGAAAAGAACTTGGCTTTCGTAATCACTGGAGTATGCTTTTCCGCCTTCCCGTTACACATAAATTAATTCATCCCAGGACATCAGGTACAATCTCTCTCCTCTCTCTGTTTCGTCTGTACTCACCTCTGCAACCCCACCAGTGCTCAATGGCTCCGCGATACAACAAACCAAGTTCGTCCTCTCCGCTCTCCCGTTGAACCTCTACTGATGCCCTCACTCGCAGCTTGTCCATTACCGCGGCCTCCTGTCCCAGTCTAAGGAGCTCCGAGCACTCTTCCGCGCAGTGATAAACACCGAAGCACACTGGATCGCAGCCTACCCATATTGCGGATCGTTCCAGCCACCTCCTGAGAGCGGCCTCCTCCCGACACACAACCCATGGCACGATGGGGTCAAGGTGAACCCAGAGGTTGACACGAGTGTGGTGTTCGAATGCAAGGTGAGGCCTTGCGCTCTTGAGTTGCGTCTTGCGATGGCTAGCCACAAACCAGAGCACGATGACTGACGCGAAGTAGTATGAAATAGACTCCCTCGCAGCGTTCCTCAAACTCTCGCGGGTGTACCTCGAAGAGACGCACGATATGGCGTTCATCGACGACAACTGGAACGCCGCGGTTCGGTCCATCATGCGCGTAGTGGAAGAGCAGTCGCAGCCAACATTTGATGAAGGCTTCAATTTCATCAGGTGTGTTCTCTCCCCAATTCCAATCCCTATTTCGGCGGCACAAATCAAGAACACACACTGATGTACTAACGTCACTTTGTTCGTTCAGCTTCTACAACTGGACTGGCACTCCTGGCTCGCTCAGCCCCCCAGTTCCAAATGGCGGCAATGGTGAACCACGCGCATACACAGGGCTCGTAGCGACTTCGCATCGATCATCCGACGACCTCGTCGTATTCCGTGCGTTTTCTCTCGTCCACTCCTCGGGCGGCCACACACATACATCTTTCCCGCTGCTTGTTCCCCCCTCTCAAATGGCCAAATCGGAAAATAGTAATCCTTCTGCACAAACGGGGAGCTGACGTGACCGGGTAGCATTCAATATTCCTTCCAATGCGTTTCTTTCTGTCGAGCTCGACTACCTCGCTGCACTGCTCGAGGATACGGGGGGCGATCTCGAAGTCGCCATTCGCGCGCGGATGTACAGCCGGCGGATCGAGGGAGCTATTTGGGAGCACGGAGTGGGTGTCCCCCTTTTTCCCCACGGTCTTCCCCTCTGGTTCTGCGTTGTGCGGTGTGCTGATTTTATTCTTTCATGCTGTAAGGTGAGGGATGGCGTGTTCGCGTACGAGGTGAACGGTACGTCTGGTCAAATTTGTCCATATATCCCTCGTGAGTGAGCGAGGGACTGATGTGGTGTCGGCGTAGGAATGGGCAGCGCGTACTTCATGGACGACGCCAATGTCCCGGTAACGCTCGCTCTCCCACTGTCAACCTGTATTCGCTGGTACTCACTATTCATTGATTATAGTCCCTCCTCTCCCTTCCGTACATTGGCTTTCTTGGTTCGTGCGGCACCGTCCTAACGCTGGATGTCCTTTTGAAATCGATCACGCGCAAGCAGATAGCTCAAATCCGACCTACGTTCGTACCCGCACGCGTTTGTTGTCGTGGCAAAACCCCTACTACGCGGCGGGTGGGGAATTTTATGGTGTTGGGTATGTGTTGCTTACTTCCCATCCCACATTCTCCCTTACCCCGATCACGCCAACTGTCCTATTCTCATCACCTTAGAATTTATTTTATTTATTGATTCCCGTGACGCTCTTGGATACTGCGACCGACATTTTCCGCGCCTCGGCAACCGGTGGAACGGGCATGGACTGGACAATGGTAACAAGGGGCCCGCACATTGACGTGCTCCACCCTTGGCCCATGTCCCTCGTGTCTGCCGTTTTCGGGGCCGAGGACGACGAGGAGATCCAGGGGCACTTAGGAGCGTTGGTGAACGTACGTGGCGTCTGCGCTCTTACCATGTTCACACGCCCTCTCAGTTAATGGGACTGACTGATGATGTGGTGGGGCATCCGGCAGAGCACCGCGTGCTTAGGGCTCATACACGAGAGTATATCGATTTCCATGGCAGGGGAGTATACACGAAGCTGGTTTGCCGTGCGTACACATTACCCCACGAGGTGCTCAATGGTCTCATTTCTGATGTATGGCTTGACCCGTTTGGTCTGTCGTGGGTAATAGTGGGCGGTAAGTGCTACGTCTGGCTCCTCTCGGTGGGGGGTCTACATTTGTGCAGATACTGACGATTTATCGCTGGTGGATTTGGGACGTGTGTAGAACTCGTACTTTGCAGAGATGATCCTCGACCTCGCTGAGCGAAAACCGCACCTGCTGTTCAAAACGGACGCGCAGGTTGCGGCAGGGGGCATTGTTAGGGGAGAAGACGTAGGGAAGGGCTGGGAGTGAGAGTTAGGCCCGGCCGAGGCGACTGCGGGCGAAGGGAAGACGGGGACGTGTTCATAGCGGGCAGGGTGCGCCAGAGGCCGAGTACGGAACGCGGAATATTAATGTCAATGGGTTGTATCTAGCGAAGCAGGTCAAGAATGTCAGGAATGCGAGACGTGTGGATGGTG
>Ga0307513_10004009_pt1 | contig 19762 bp, 6 predicted proteins | sample 15_EM_MG_FD_202174 | JGI IMG/M metagenome (GOLD analysis project Ga0307513, IMG submission 202174) | Populus trichocarpa ectomycorrhiza microbial communities from riparian zone in the Pacific Northwest, United States - 15_EM | ecosystem: Host-associated > Plants > Roots > Unclassified | place...
TGAGCCACCACAGGCCTGTATTTGCGACCACTCTGGTTGGTGTGGAATTCGTCTTCTAAACCACCACCACCTTCAATATCTCCGTTGTCCATTTTCACTTTCGCTTTCCAAGATCGATCCAGTACTCGTCAGCGAGTTTGGTAGTTAATGGAAATCCAATTCCAAACTGAAATGATACAGATCTCTCTCCAGAATGCTTGCGACACAATTAAAGAGAAGCAAAGAAACGTAAATATTACTCAGATTTCATGGAAAAGTCAAGAGGATAAAAAAATCAAGAGGATAAATCCGAGCTTTATCTGAACTGGAGTACAAATCAAAATATGAGACAGATTCAAAAGAGAATGAAGAGTCAGCATTTTGATAAAAAAAAAAAAATTGATGCATTTTTTATTTTTAACATTAGAACACAGTATCTTGACTAATTTTATAAATTTTAAAATTAATAATTATATAAATTTTTATTGTTATACTAACATTTTAGTGTGTTTTTTATAGCAATATTGATTTAAAAAAAAATAAATTAATTAAATAAAAAAATAAATAATTTTAAGAAAATAAATTTAAAAAATATATATTTAATTAAAATTAAAGTTTAAGATATATTTTTATATGTAAAGTAAATGAAAAGTAAATCTATATGAATAAAAAACATGTTATTTTAGTTTATATAAAATCAAATGCAATTATATGCGGAGTCCAATGCAAGAAGCAGAAGCTATTTGATAACCAAACTGTTTTTTTTTTAGTGTGTGTTTGGTAAAGAATTCAGGATGCTTTACAAAGATATTTTTTAATTGAAAATGTATTAAAATGATATTTTTTATATTTTTAATTTATTATTTACACATCAAAACCATATAAAAACACCTAAAAAGCATTTGGAATTTTGACACTAAACTAAAATATATGAATTTGATCTCTTCTTGCTTTAAAGGCTATCTCCTCTTATCATGCATTTGGTTTTTAATAATGGCTAGGGATATAAGGTCACCCTATTCTTGATAATGAAATCTCCTGGACGTTTCTCTCCTGAAAAATATCCACATCATCCTTTCATTGATTACACCCTACTCTATGACCTCTCCAACCATATTTGTAGCAACAGGATAGTAATGACATAAAAAACATAAATAATAATAATAATAAGTAGAAAGGGTTGCAAATATGAACCCTAAATTCACAATTTTATTCTCTAAAAAATAAGTGTATGGTGGTTGCCTTCTTAGAAGATTTGCAAAGACCTTTAAATTGATAAAAAAAAAAATCATACTAGGAAACAAATAGGAATTCAAAAGCATAAGAGAAATTAAAATAAAATCCAAATTAAAACAATAAATATGAAAAAAAAACCTAGGAAAAATAATAAAATTATCCCAAACAGCAACTTATGGCCTAATTTTGAGAGATTTAACAGTTCGATAAGTGACATAGTGGCTTTTTATAAGAAAAAATTCATGTAGAATCACATGAAAAAAGTTGAGCTTAATCCAACAGTTGAATCTTCTGTTATCTTTGTTTTAAGGTGCTAACCTGGTATGGAGCGAGCAAATCTCCTCTTGGGCCTAGACATATCTCACCGGTTCATAAAAACATATGTTATGTCATTCACATAGTTTGTTTGGGTCAGACCCTTACATAGTAGTGTCAAATCATCTCCTGAATGCTCGAAACCTCTTATTTCTACAAGCTCGGCTACATCACCCATTATTATGATCCAAGTAACGGGTTTTAAAAATTAACCTTATTTTACTGTAGTTTTTTTCAGTTCTTTTTTAAAATTGCTTTTTTTCTGGTTTCATCCTTTTTAAGGGGTTATCTCATTCTCGGGATTAGTCGAATTAACCCGGGTTAACTTGGATTTTTTTCAACTTTTCTCTATCTTTCCTTTCTTTATTTAATTTGCTTGAGAGTTGACCTCCATTATTTTATTCGATTTTTTTTGTATAGGGTTATCTCGACCTCATAATCGGGTCGTGGATTTGACAAGCTAACTCTAGTCAAGTCTTTTTGTCTTATTGCAATTTGAGTCAAGTCTGTTTGATTCAGTGGTAATTGAGCTTCTATTTTTTTCTTTCTTATGAGGTTATCTCGTTCCTATTTAGTTTTTGTTTTGTTATTAAATGAGATCTTTGAGATATTTTAAGAATATTTAGAGGGTATTTTTTTATAATAATGACAAGCATTTATTTTTTTCAATTAGTCATTGTTTTTTACCAAATTTTTTTTGTTTCTTTAGAAACACTTTCATTACCTACTTATCTTTTTTTTTCACTAGGAAAACTTTAGCCCAGCCGTAACATTATAGGGCCTCTTATCTAGTTACATTACACCATAAACTAAAACACGATGCCCTTTTATTGTTGCTTTAGGCATAATATGAAGAAGTAAAACAAATTAGTAAAGTAACATAATTGAAAAAAATATTTGGGAAACTAGCATACTTAACCGAATCATAGATGTTATATGTGAATTGTTTCGAATTAAAGACTGTCGCACGTCCCTCGTGCGGCGATTCGGCGATTTTTCGTTATGTTTGCTGGATTTGTTCTTTGGGAGTCGCCACTTAGTATTGGATTGAGGGTTACTGGGAAACCCGGATTTACTGGTCGTCATCAGAGATCTAAGGGTAAGGGACTGGTTATGGCTAGGGAAGGTATTAACACCCCTAGCGCACCCTACCTGAGGTAAGCTACTTTGCAGTTTGATGTAATTTGAAAATTTGAAATATTAATCAAATTCTAAGATTTTAATAAAACAGCTATTAAATCCCAGAATATATGTAGAAACATGTTCTTACATTTTCATGGAAAATATAACATGATTTTATTTGTCCTTGAGATATTTAACCATATTCAAATTAAACACTTAATTCTTTTTGTCTTTTTTTTATAATTAAATAACATAAAAAAACAAACACATTCTCTTTCATTATATTTTTTCTTTTCCTTTTTTTTTTTTTTTACATCCAAACTTCCAAATACAAATTCAAAACAACTAAACAAAAATTACATTACACAATTTCAAATTTACAAAATAGCCCCTAAAAACAATCTGGAATCATAGGGAAGGTCTTTTACACCACCAGAATAGTGGCGGCGCGTCTCCTCCACGCGTCGCCGCCACTGGCGGCGCGTGGGTTCACTCACCGCCGCTGACATTCCCCGGAAATGGGTGGATCTGCCCTGCTTTCTTCTTCCCTTCCCTATTCTACTGGCTGTGAGAACCACCGTTACCTGCAAAGAGGGAAAAACACAATGCAAAGCTTCCGATTCTCTCTCCTTTTTTCAGATCTACTCTTTTCTGTTTTCTCTTTTAGTTTTCTGTTCTTCCCTTCTTCAGGTGGCGGTCGGCTCTAAGGTCACAGCGTCTTCTTCTCCTCTGCTTCGGTTGGCAGATCGGGCGGTGCTGCCGTGTCCCAGCTGCAATAGAATGCTGGCCGGCGAAAGGAGAGTGAGGGGGCGGCGTTGCTGTGATGGGAAGGAGACGTCGCTGCTGGACCTGTTTCAGGTGGCTGGTGGATCTGTTTCTTCAGGCGGCGCTGATGTAGAGACACCGTTGGTTTGCCCAAATGGTGGGCGACTGGAGTGAGGGTAGGTCTGGCGAAGGGGCTGCAGCCGAGAGAGGGATGGCGCCGCTGCGGCTGACGGTGAAGACCATGGGTCTGTGGTGAGCGGCTGAGGAAGAGGAGTGACCGGGAGAGAGGAAAATGGCTGATGGCCAGGGGGGTTCTCTGGCTGAGTCTTTTTGGTGGAGGTGGAAATGGCCGAGAGAGGGATGACGGAGAGTGGCTCTGAAATGGCCGGCCTCAGGGGAGAAAAGCAGAGGAAGAGGGGGACTTTTGTTCTCTGGTTCTCTTTTGGCCAAGGGAAGGGAGGGGTGGCTGGCGGCTGAGTGTGAGAGGGTGAGGTTTAGGGTTTTTTGTTTTTCTTTTCCCCCAGGATGTTCTTCCCCAGGTCAATTTTTCGGTCTCCCCCCCGTATCCATTTTTTCTCCTCCTTCTTTCACTGTAGCTTGGTTTTTTTATAGGAGAAGTGTTGCTTGGCCAAAATCATATTGGTCCCTCAACAAGGAAAATCAGTGATCATAAAATTTACGCGTTAAAAGTTGAACGCGTTCAAAATACCTTTGAAAATTTAAATTCTTTTTTAGATGACGTTGAAAATGCTAAAAACGATGCAAATATATCAAAAATACATTTTTTGGGTTTTTCTTTATTTTTTTGCTATTTTTGATTTTTCTGAAAATTTATTAAAAATATGGGTAAAAAATTGGGTAGCAACAAAGACCATGCATTTTTTTTCTTTCTCTTCCTTCTCCCATCTCACCACCATTGTCATAACTCATTTATGAGTTATTCTCTAAATTCACCTTTTTCTTTCCAAAATAAAAATAAAATAATAATAGCAAGGAGACTGGCAACGTGGGAAAAGCTAGTTGAGGAAGGATTTCAAACATATAGGAAGATCAAGCTATAATTTTGGACAAATTGCAAGCCTAACTGTACCCCATTACACCCAAAACAAGAGAGACAATGCAGATTCAAGATTAAATTAAATGATTTTTAGACAAATTTGCTTAAAATTAAGCCTAAAGACATAATTAGATTTCTAATAGGCCAATTTGATTTTATCATAGGCCAAATTAAAGTTTAATTATGTTTAAGAATTAATTTGAGTCCAATTGAAAGATTTAATTAGGTGCAAGGAGTTAATTATACTTTAAATGGATCAAATTAATTTTATTAGGGGTTTAATTGGTGAAAAAAATTAAAAAAAAGCTTTTCCTAAAAATTAATTTTTTTTGTATGTTTTGGATCATTTTGATGCGCTGATCTCAAAAATAATTTTTTAAAAATAAAAAAAAACATCATTTTGATGCATTTCAGCACAAAAAGCACTTTAAAAAGCAACCGCAATCACACTCCCAAACAAGCCTTAATTTCGGCTTAATTAAGAAAATTAAAATTTTAGAAGACCAAATTTAATTTTTACCAAGTCAAATGATCGAAATCAGGGGTAAAATTGCAAGAAAATCAAAGTTTTGGGATCAATTAGGAGTTAAATTGAAGAAATTCACAGTCAATGACCAATCTGTAAAATGCACCGAACTATAAGGACCCAATTGGATGAAATCTGCGATGAAATTGAAGAGATTTAAAAGTTTGATGGTCAATTAGGGGCTAAATTAAAGAAATTCAAAACTAAGGACCAATGTGAAAAAGGCGTTAAAATCTCGAACTAAAATTGAACTTCGTCAAAGGCAAAATTGCATAAAATTAAAAGTTTGAAACCAGTAAGGGATGTAATTAAAAAAAATCATAAATTAAAGGACTAAAATGAACTTTACTAAAATGACGTCATTTTTGTTATTGTCCATCTTTTTCTTCAGAATTTCCACCAAAAAGACTGCTTATGAGGCTACTTTTCAGGGATATTTAATGCTTTATTTCTCCATCAAATTTGACAAAACTTGCATGAAAATGATCACCTGACATCTGACTACACCGTGGTATAGTTCTTTCTGGCCGATTGACATCACAACGGCCGTGACGCCGCCCTAGAGAGGTCAACTTAGACAGCCTTTAACTGTCAAATTTGACAGTTCCTGGTACCTACTTTGAGCCAATGATTAGGATCCCTCCCAACTGAATTTAGTGCCAAGATTTGGCACCACAAAAGACAACATGTTCCTCTTCCACCCCCTATAAATAGGGGTGGATTTCATGGTCCGAGGGAGGAGAAAATCAGGTTTAAAGTCAATAAAAAATCAGTCTCCCTCCCTATTTTTGCTACCACCATAAACTTTCTCCCCTCTCTCTCTCTCTCCACCGTGGCCTTCAGACACCAGCACGCTCATCACCAGTTTGACCACCATCATCTCCACCACAAGCAACCGCCCGACCACCTCACGTGGTGACTGCGTTGTCAAGCTCATTTCTCTCTCCACCGTGGCCTTCAGACACCAGCACCCTCATCACTGATTTGACCACCGTCATCTCCACCACAAGCTCCTTTCTCTCATCTGCAAACTTTCTTCTTCATCCTACAACAACTAACCGCGGCCATTAACTCCTCCACTAGCACCACCACCACCAGTCACACATCAGACAGGCCACCAATAGCTCCCCATGCCAGGTAATCCCTTCCTCCTTTCCTCTTCTCCTTCGCCCCCCACCATCGTTTTGCATGTAGAACGATAATTCATACTCCATGCAGGATATCGGAGGGGAGCAGTTAATTCCCCCTCAAGTTTAGGTCGGACCCGTGCTGGCCCAGACAAAAAACGAAAAGAAGAGACCGGGTCCGTTAGGCTAATATCGACCCAACTCGGCTGGGTCCAGCCCAGCCCAATATATTTAATAATAATATAATTATATTATATATATATATATATATATATATTAAAAAACAAAAAAAAAATCCAAAAAATTCCAAGGGTCATTTCAAAATATTTCTGATTTTCTCGCATGTTTTTCTACCAATTTTATATAGTATTGGGTTGTATTTTTACATTATAAGTTATAGATCCGGTATTAAAATATCTGGTTTTCTCCGAAACATTTCTTGAAAAAATTCAAAAAAAATCTCAAAACTTTTAAATTGATTTCCCCTTTCAAAAAACAAAAAAATGTTTTGTTTTCATGCATACAATCAAATCATAAAAAAATTTCCAAGCATATTTTCATAAAAAAAATTTCATCTTTCTCATGTTTTTTCAAAAGAAGCAAAAAAAATAGATATCGTAACCAGTTTATAATTATCCATTAGGATTTGACCAAAATATCAAAAACCCTTTACCAATCATTTTTTTCATTTTATATTAGGGTTTAGATGTAGACTTTAATATTTGGAGGGTGTAAAAGTACACAATAGAGTATATCCTCAGGTATTAAAAATACAAAGTGCAAAATAAATGTGATGCAAAAATTTTAACTTTAGAATGATTAGGATCAAACCCGATAAGGTAAGAGATTTCCTCACGAAGGGAGAATTGCCTTGAACCTTAGAAAAATACCAACGAATAGAAACTTGACGTAAAAAAACAATCAAACAACAATGCAGCTTACCTTAGGTAGGGTGTATTGGGGTGATATGTCTTCTCCTTGCACTACCAGTTTTTTACCCAGACTTTTGCAAATCATTAAGTTTCCTAGTAACCTTGATATTAGGTAGCGATTCTTGAACCTTAATCATAATTTTATGATGAAACCAAAACCCTTTTCCCTTTCAACAACATACCTCTCAAGAAGGAACTTAAAAGTGCGTCAGTCCCAACATCGCCCCGCGACAACCATCCAAAATCTCTCTCTCTCTCTCTCCACCACCAAAAACACCTCCTAAAAACCCTAAAACACTCATCTCTCTCTAAAACACTTATCTCTCTCTATCTTTAGCAAAACCCGCGGCAGCTAAGCTTTCTCTCTCTATCAGCGGCGGGTGTTGGGTTTTTCGACTAAACCAACCACCACTAATCACCCTTACCACCCACATTTCACTCCTAGAGGTATATTAAACACCCCCCCTAATTAATTTGATGTAAATTATATTTAATTAGTGTTAATTTGATTTTATTGAATGTTAAGGTTTTGAATTAGGAATTAGGTTAATTAGATGTAATTGGAGTTGTAAATTAGATATAATTATGTTATTTTGTTTAATTATCAATTATTTTAGATTGTTGTTGATTGTAAATTAACAAAATTATATGTTTGAAATGTTGTTATTGATTTAGGTTAAATTATAAATTGAATGTAAAATATGTACTACTAACTTTGTGGCTTGTCTTGTCAGATGGTGTAGGACTAAACATTTTACAGTATATCTCACTTATGTCCACGAGTTTTTATCGGGATGAGTTGCACGCATAGCAGTCGTATCAAGTATATATTACAAATGTATTTAATTTTTTGTTATTTTAAAGTTAATATATATATATATTATAATAGGTTATATGAATGTCATATGCGAAGTACTTGATACTTTTATCTTCGCATATATGCCATGAGAGATCTAACATTTAGTTAGCATAAGTCCCTCTACACTGCTTTAACATTGTTAAGATGCATTATCCAGATCGGGTAATGCGACAATTTGAACTATCTCAGCATATACCTGATTATGTTGATACCAGAGAGGAATTGCACCATGTTAGTTGCTAGGGTAAGCGCAAAGGGATTTAATAGGTAATTCATGCATCTTACCTTGATCTCTGAGATGTTATGAGAGATCGTGTTTTCGAGGAGTGACAACCTACGATTGATATAGATGCCTACATAATATGGTATATGTCTATTACGTGTCGCTTCATTACATTGACATGATAGCATTTCCCGAGACGTCTATGCAACCCGATGCTTTATGCCACCGGTATCTGAGACAGAATCGATTGATATGCAATATTGTTTTATATTTATTAAATACCAAAATAAATTTATTATGGATAATGACTACTAATTGGCTTTTAATCTATGTATATAGATTAATTACTAGGTATAGGAAGCTCGGAAAACAACAATGACTATCTGTGAAGGTGTCGATGAGATGAGATGAGATGAGATATATTGTGGCCAACACCACGCTCAATTTATGTTTTGGTGGACTTCAAGAGATTGGGGAAGTTAGGCGTCTTGAAACAACATTAACGAAAGATGGGATTGCGTATCATGGGAGTGTTGGGGATGTTGGCCCGTCCACGAGCATCCTAGGCCCATCCACGAGCGTAACAAGCATGTCCACGAGCGTCCCAAGTCCATCCACGAGTTGAGATGATATTAGTCCTCCTCAAACCTACATGGATATTACAGACCCAACCTCGAGTTGGACGAGATGGAGAAATTATTAGATATAATTACATATTATTATATGTTATGATAATTATGGATAGATGTATAATTAGTTTAATTTTTAATAAATGTTATGTTGTTTTAAATGTCAGTATACATTTGTTATTTGCGATTTAATATATTATATGTTGCTTAGTGAATTGTGTTTTAATAGTGGAGAACTAGTTATTTGTCATTATGTGAATTGTTGTTTTTTGACAGGGAGTTAATGGCAAAATAGACTGCCCCTCAACGCCTCTATTAGAGGAGTTGTAGATAGCATCTGCGACACGCAAGTCGTAGATGGTATTTGTAATAGTTGAGTCGTATATGACATCTGCGACTTGACTCGTATTTCCTAGATAATATATGTGACTCTCTCAACTGTGCTAAAGGTTATTTCACTTTTATTTTTTATACCCTTTTATTGTTGCTTTAGGCACAATACTTAGCAGTATAAACTAAAACAAGATGCTATTTCACTATTGTTTTTTTATTGTTGCTCTACACGTAGTTGCATTGTAGTGTGTTCCATTTCAACGTTTATTTTACTGTTGTGATATACTCAGGCACACTGTAATAATAATTAACACTTTAAAACGCGTGGGGAAAGCACTGTAGCTTTCCCCACATGTTTTTTTCTTTCGGTTTTTTTCTTTTTTCTTTTTTCCCCAAGATTGTCTTTTTTTTTGTTTTCTTTTTAAATTATCTTTGTCGATTTTATTTTTTTTAATATTGAACTGGTTGAGAATTTAGCTTTGTAGTTTTTTTTTCTTTTCTTTTTATGATTTTTTTCTTCTAAAATGGTCTTTGTCCATTTTATTTTTTTCATATTGAGATTGTTGAGAATTTAGCTCTGTAGTTTTTTTTTCTTTTCTTTTTATGATTTTTTTCTTCTAAAATGGTCTTTGTCCATTTTATTTTTTTCATATTGAGATTGTTGAGAATTTGGCTTTGTAGTTTTTTTTTTAAAACACTATAGATTGCTACAGTGTTTTTCCACATGGTTTTTGTTTTGCTATAGTGTTTCCCCATATGTTTATTTTCCAAAATTATCTTTGTTGAATTTATTTTATTAATATTGAGCTGGTTGAGAATTTAGCTTTGTAGTTTTTTCTTTAAAACATTGTGGATTGCTACAGTGTTTCTCCACATGGTTTTTTTTTGTTTTTTTTCCTAAATGGTCTTTGTCGATTTTATTTTTTCATATTGAGCTGGTTGAGAATTTAGCTTTGTACTTTTTTTTCTTTAAAACACTGTGGATTGCTACAGTCTTTTCTCACATGATTTTTTTGTTATGATTTTTTTTCAAAATTGTCTTTGTCGATTTTATTTTTTTAATATTTAGTTGATTGAGAATTACAACTGTAAACTTCCTCACGAAACACTATAGATTGCTACAAAGTTTCCTTACATGGTTTTTTTTCCTTTCGTTTTTTTGTTATGATTTTTTTAAAAAATTATCTTTGTCGATTTGATTTTTTTAATATTGAGTTAGTTGAGAATTTAGTTTTGTATTTTTTTTCTTGAAAATACTGTGAATTGCAACAGTCTTAGTTTTTTAATATTGAGTTAGTTGAGAATTTTATTTTTTTTGTTATGATTTTTTTTATAAACTCGCGGCAATACACAAACATACCACAAACTCATGGTAGCACGTGGGCATGCCATCTACTATAAACTAAAACAAGATGTCATTTTACTTCTTTTTTTATTGCTCTAGACCTGATTGAGTTTTTTTTTTCTTTGGTAATTATTTGTTGCAGTCAATTAATTTATTTTTGATTTAATCTTTGCATGTAATGTTAATACGATTTAAAGATTGATTATTCCTTTTGGTTCGAATGATACATTATTATACTTTTAATAAATGCTTGCTTTTCAATAATAAGATATAATTTTAATAGTTAAATATTAAAATAATAAAAACCAAATTTAACATAGAAACAAAAAAAAATCTTTTTTTCCTTTACTTTTTACTGTTTATTAGGCGTGCATAAATACACTTTGTCCCTAATATTTTTAATTTTTAAAATTTTTTATCTATTTTGAGAGTTTCATGTTTTAGTTTTACACTTCATTTGTTTTATGTTTTAGTTTCTTATATTTTAGAGGAGAGACAAAGTTATTAAAAAATAGAAAGGAAGAGAGAAAGTATTCGATTAGTCATATTCTAGCAAAAACAAAAAAAACAAAAAATTAATGTCAATGAATTCTTCTTGACTGGATAAGTGTTATTTAGGTGTTTTTGAATTTCCTTCTTATTGATAAAACTAGACCGAAATTAATGAAGAATTTTTTATTTGATTTAATTTTGTGTTTTTTTTAAAAAAAAATTAAGAATGTTTTGGGGTTAGAAATTGATTCGTTGAAATTTAAGGCGTTTATAAGTAAAAATGAGTTTTGGAATTTAAAAAAAAATACATTTAACATCTTATAATTTGGTTATTTTTTCACTTACCTGTCATGATTTGAAAAATTACAATTTACTTTTTGTATAAATATAAATTTTCAAATATAATATAATATTAAAAAAAAAATTGACCAAATAAAGTATCGATCTTCTTTTTTTTAGGTGACATTTCTCTCTCTTATCTCTTTGTTTTCTTGAAAAACAATTAGTTATTTTTTAAAAACTTCAAAAAATCCCAAATTAAAATTTAGAAATAATCCTAACTTGTTAATCTTTGTTATGTTATTTCAATCCACCTGTTATTTAAGAAAGAACAGATTCGTTCTTCTCGATTAGTTTTTGAATTTCTACTTCAAGTCTGGCTTTTCACTTGTGAGCTCTGAAAGTTTTGAATCGTCATCTTGCAATATAGTTTTGCTTGGTTCAGCTTCGTCGGCAGATCAGGATTTTGTTTGCAAATACTTTTTTTTTTTTTTAAGTGTGGTTGTGATTGTTTTTTAAAGTATTTTTCATGCTGAAATACATCAAAATAATATTTTATTATTTTTTAAAAATTATTTTTGAGATTAACACATCAAAAAAATCCAAAACATATCAAAAAAATTAATTTTTAGCAAAAAAAAAAATTGAATTTTGGGAGAACGCAGTTTGCACTGCGTTTCCAAATGCTCGAAGACAAAAGAGACAGGATTTTATAAAAAAAAATACAGGGTCTGATTTTCTAACTACTTCTCATGTGAGTGGTATCTAGATTTTGTTTGGGATTATGGTAATAATGACAATTCAAAGTGCTTTTTGCATAAAAATGAATCAAAATGATTTTTATTTTATTTTTAAAAAATTCTTTTTGACATCAGCACATTAAACAAATTTGAAACCATAATTTTTTTTTATTTTAAGCAAAAAATACAAAAGAGACAGGATTTTATAAGGCACGTTGATCAAATCAAAGACAAAAAAGACAGGATCTAATAAAAAAATACAGGGTCTGATTTTCTAACTACTTCTCATGTGAGTGGAATCTAAGGTTTTTTTTTTGGATTATGATAATAATGACAATTCAAAGTGCTTTTTTCATATAAATGGATCAAAATGAATTTTTTTTTTAATTTTTTTTTACATCAGCACATTAAACAAATTTGAAACCATAATTTTTTTTTATTTTAAACAAAAAAACAAAAGAGACAGGATCTTATAAGGCACGTTGATCAAATTGAAGACAAAAAAGATGGGATCTTATAAAAAAAAAATACAATTTCTGATTTTCTAACTACTTCTCATGTGAGTGGAATCTAAGGTTTTGTTTGGGATTGTGGTAATAATGACAATTCAAAATGCTTTTTGCATAGAAATGGATCAAAATGAATTTTTTTTATTTTAAAAAAAATTCATTTTAACATTACCACATTAAACAAATTTGAAACCATATTTTTTTTAAGCAAAAAAACAAAAGAGACAGGATCTTATAAGACACGTTGATCAAATCGAAGACAAAAAAGACGGGATCTTATAAAAAAATACAGGGTCTGATTTTCTAACTACTTCTCATGTGAGTGGAATCTAATGTTTTTTTTGGGATTATGGTAATAATGACAATTCAAAGAAATGGATAAAAATGATTTTGTTTTATTTTTTAAAATTTTTTTTTACATCAGCACATTAAACAAATTTGAAACCATAATTTTTTTTTTCATTTTAAGCAAAAAAACAAAAAAGACAGGATCTTATAAGGCACGTTGATCAAATTGAAGACAAAAAAGATGGGATCTTATAAAAAAAATACATGTTCTGATTTTCTAACTACTTCTCATGTGAGTGGAATCTAAGATTTTGTTTGGGATTGTGGTAATAATTACAATTCAAAGTGCTTTTTGCATAGAAATGGATCAAAATAATTTTTTTAAAAAAAAATTCTTTTTGACATCAGCATATTAAACAAATTTGAAACCATAATTTTTTTTTTATTTTAAGCAAAAAAACAAAAGAGACAAGATCTTATAAGGCATGTTGATCAAATCGAAGACAAAAGAGACGGGATCTTATAAAAACAATACAGGGTCTGATTTTCTAACTACTTCTCATGTGAGCGGAATCTAAGGGTGTGTTTGAGATTGTAGTAATAATGACGGTTCAAAATGTTTTTCTTATAGAAATAGATCAAAATGAAGTTTTTTTATTTTTAAAAAATTCTTTTTGACATCAGTACATCTAAACAATTTGAAACTATAGAAAAAATTTTCATTTTTTTTTTAAAAACAAAAAAAACAAGATCTTATCAAGCACGTTGATCAAATCGAAGACAAAAAAGACGGGATCTTATAAAAAAAATACAGGGTCTGATTTTCTAACTACTTCATATGTGAGCATAATCTAAATCGGGAAATAATACATTCTTTGCTACTAAAAACAACATATCATCTCTTTTGTTTTATTTTTCAAAAAAATAAAAATAAAAGAGCAGATGAAATAAAAAAAGTTAACATGCATGAACCTATAAGGCTCAATGATTAAACCTCCTTAGCCCAATTACCTATCCTTTTTTTATATATTCTTCCAATTTGTGTTTAGATTTTTAAGTTAAACATGCTATGATATTTAAATTATTTTTTCACATTTTCAATATTCTTAAGTAATGTTATAGGTTTTTATGGGAATATTAATAATTTATTTTTTTAATTATTATATATCTAATATGCAAATAAAATATAAATATAAATATCAATATCAATATGCTCATGAATATTCAATGAGAATAAAATTTTTATTTTTCTTATTTTTAATAAATATTTTATATTATGTTACACTTTAATTAATTTTCTTTCCCTTTAATCATGTACAAAATATTAAGATGTTATTTTAATATTTTATTTTTATTAAAACTTGCTTTTGAGATTATGATGCGTTTATATTTAAAAACATTATTTCTAATTAAAAAAACATGTTTTTTGTTTAAACAATAAAGAGGTGTATTAAATTAAAGAAATATATTTTTCTACTTATTTCAAATTATTGAATTTTCAACAAACCTTTTTTTAATTATTGCTATCTTTTTATTTAAAAAAACATGCTACTGATAAAAAAATCATGTCATTGTTTTAAAGAATATTCAGGCTTTTTTATTATGATATTATTAATTGCTTTACAGATAATTATATATTAGCTCAATATACAGATTTTTTAAATAACTTGCTTATTGAAATTGAATGAGAATAAAATATCTATTTTTTTTAATTTCTTATTTTTTTTATTTTTTTCAAATTTATTATTCTCACATTTTTTCATATAGGTGCGTAAACATGATCAATTTATGATTTTTTTTATTGAAACTTGATTTCATGATCATGATAAGTTTTTGCTTAAAACAATGTTTCTCACAAAGAAAACATGTTTCATCAAAATAATAAAGAAATATGTCAATAAGAAAATTAGGTTTTTTATTAAAATATATAATTGTTAATTTTTTTCCAAATACTTTTTTTCTAATTTCTATTTCTTTATATTCAATGATCTATGTTGTTTATTGTAAAAAGAAAAAACTAGAAAAGACAATTTTGATGTAAAAAAACATATTTCTCATCTATAACTTTTTTTCGTTGTCTTTCCTGCAAACATTTGTTTTTATTATAGTATTATTAAATAAAAAATAGGTTCAATAAAATAAAGTTATTAAACTTAGTTGATCCCATAACTATGGTCATTGGTTAAGCAAGTTAATTCAGATTGACCCGGATCAATCCAAAATAATATCATTTTAATATTAAAAAAGCATTAAAATGACATTGTCTTGATTTTTTTTCCAAGTCAAATTAGATTTTGATCGGATCAATCATATCACAAAAGAATCTCCTAGTTCGATGTGGCTATGTTAGTTTAATTCATAATTAATTTAATTTGAAATCCATCTCGTGTAAGGAGCCCGATAGGATGATGTTATAGGACAAACCAAAGAAAAAGAGTGTGTGTTTGTTGTATATATATAGGATGTCATTCATACTTGAGAAGAGAAATTGCTTCTCTTATCATGATCAAGAAAGAGAGAGAGTGTAACATCATTTTACATACAATGTTGGGGTCTTATACTTAGAATGTTTGAGAGTGTGGTTGTAGTTGCAATTGCTTTTTAAAGTGTTTTTCACTCGGAAATGCATCAAAATAATGTTTTTTTAAAAAAATTATTTTTGACATCAGCGTATCAAAATGATTTGAAAACACCAAAAAAATATTAATTTGAAGTAAAGAAAAAAATAAAATAAAATTTAAATTTTTTCAAAAGCGTTTTTGAAACGCAAAAACAAACAGGACATTTAATGTAGTCACGATCCATATTATTGGATGTTGATTCCTCGAAGATCATCAAATCATGTGTCAACATCACCCCTTTTGCATGCTCTTGGAAAACTATAATAGAGACCCTCCTCAACCTCCTGAACACCATCTCTTTTGTATGTTCCAAGCCACTAAAATTCCAAAGATATGTTTTAGATGGAATAAGACTTGGTTTGAATAGATCATTCTTTTAACTTGCACTTCAACTTTCTCCACAGAAACCTACATCTTGACGAGATCAATTGAAGAGAATTTTCATGCAAAGAATTTGTGGAAGAAAAAAGAGTAGGAATTAATCCATGGAAATTGTACTGTGATTTTATTGTACTTTTCTTAACTCAATTTCTGTTTTTTTTTTAAAACAACCCGCTGACTTCTCCCACTACTAGAATTTTTAGATTTATCGACATAATTTTATGTCGGTATTTATACTCACAGTCTGTCGCTATGAAACTTACTGACGAGCTCATGGACAGAAATAATCTTTCGAATAAACTTTCACCTGTGATTTGTGATCTATCGGTAATAATTTTATAGATGAATTTACTAATGGAAAAAGCGCAAAAAAAAAACTTTACCTGCTTCATTCTGTCGGTACTTCCATCATTGAATATGTCAATATGTCATTCAATTAATGATTTTTTTTGTCTATCGATATGTCCATCGGTGAATTTGAGATATAACCGTCAAACAAATCGTATGTTATTTTGTTAGTGAGTAACCAATGACAGTGACATTTGCAACAATTCTTTTCAAACTCTCTAAAATATACCGACGAACTTAGTCCGTTAGTAACCTCGTAAGTAATAATTTAAAAATATATATTTTTTACAAAATCTATTAAAAAAATATAATTTTTTTTTAAAAATTAAATTAATATAAAATTCAAATATGTTTTACAAATTTAAGCATTTATAAGTTTAAATACAATTAATATAGAATAGAGGTGCTGGAGGAGGAGGCAAGTCTTTGCCTGGACCGTGGGGGGAATAAAAGGGAACACATGTACCACTCATCTATGATCTCATCTCCATTACCAATCAGTAAAGTTTGGCCGTCTTAGCACTGAGCGTTCATAATCAACAACAAAATAGGTCATTTGATTTTTAACTTGTTGGTCTAAAGTCGCCTCGAACTTCGGAGTTTGAGCGTTCAGAATAGATTGCGAGAATCCAATAATTGAAACACTGCGAGTCGTCCACAAGTTCTCGGCCATAGTATTAGGGAGACCGTTTACTCGATTTCTATCGGGTCCATAGGATGATCCTTTCTCCAACCACAAATTCGAATTGAGATCCAGATGGATCGAAAGATCTGTGTCTTTCCTTTAACTAGATGTTATATGTATCCTGGAAAAAATAAGTTAGCAAAATAAAAAATAATAATAACTTAAGAAAACAATAGTTGAAAACAACATACCATAAAGTGCTGAGCTTGGTTATCCACAAGCTATTGCACCTTTTTTTGGCAGTCATCAATCTACACGTGTGTTTCCACAACAAGCTCCATCGGGCTTGGTTTGCGTCCAAGAACCGTAGTCTACATGAGAAAATTGTTATTAGTTAAATATATTTATAAAAAACAACAAATAAAAAAATGGATGTAATTAAAAAATAATCTTACCTTTCACTTCGCATGCGAAACGAACATCATGGAGCCGTCAGTGTGCGTGGTAACAGAATCGTGAACACTCCAGTTCCGGTTCTCCATACCGAAGTGTGATCATCACACAAAATGATCGAACATCACATGCTAAATATATTCTACCCACACGACATCCGAGATGTACGAAGGCCTGAAATCCTTCCAAATCGAGATTGAAAGCTCTTTTTCTTTCGCATATTTTTTTCTTTTGCTTTTCGTACCAAAAATCACGTAACCTATATGATACAAATGAATTATATATTATTAAATGAATAATAAAATTGAATAAAAGGATTAATTTTTTTTTTATCTTGATTTCAATCTTACCTAGTTGCAGCGTGATTCTCTCAAACCCTCCTTATAATAGCGTTGTCGGCTCTATCCCATTCAAGTTTCTCCTTGTAGTTAATTTTTTACAAGAAAATCTTCATTAATATTAATAAATTAACCGAATTAATATAATAAAAAATATTTAAGTTAATACTAACCTTAAATCTTCATAATCATGCATCAATCATAGGTTTCTATTCAGAATGTTTAGAAACCTGACTCCATTGAAACAATAGAATCTCCATCGATAATTTCATCATCGATATTATGGTTTTGGCAGTCTCAATATTTTTAAACTTGAAATTGATGATATTGCTTGAATTAATTTTTAAAAAATTATTAACATGTCAACGTGAAGGGAAAACAAACTTACATTAAAATGCCATTCTTTCACTAAGCCTAATACTTATTGGTAAATGGATCCCGCTGTGAAGGGAACCCACTTGACATGAAGGCATCACGCTCGGCGAGCCCTTGTCAAGCTTTATTCATGAATAACCTGTTAAGCTTCTCAAGGTTATCTTTAATTAAATATATTTAATGCTATAGAAGTTGAGTCATACTTAACTAAACTTATATGATTTGGGTGAGTCACATATGATCATATAAGATTAGAGGCAGTAGTTAGGCGAAACATAAATTTTATGTCTGGACAAAGAGTTGTCAACTAACTTATCTAGGAGTTATATAGAGATGTTATTGATAAACTATATTATTTATATAATTTAATTTATTATTATTTATTGAGCTATATAAATTAAAAAAGATCTTATACCACTAGAAAATCTAAGCGAGATTTCTTGAATTAATATGAAGAGTTATTAATTTATAAGAAAATGGTGGGAGACCAAAATTATTATCAAAGATCTTATCTAAATTTGGTTATATATATAAGCATGAAACCAATACTCATTACCTTTACATGAATAGGTTGAAAAATTACCATGAGTGAAAATATATCTCAACGTAGCATAATTGATGATAATAAATTAACTGAACCAAGCTTCTTGGACCAATATTGAAATGTGAAAATTGCTCTAAAAAAATATTATGTATTCTTGGAAGTCATATTTTTATTTTCTTTGATGAGGACATTGATGAAAAAATTAAAACTAAATATCAATGACATATTAATAACCATAAGCAAGCTATATATGTGATGTTAGCTAGTATATCACGTGAACTTCAAAGATAAAATAGGAATATTAGTGCTTATAGCATAATTATGCATTTCAAAGAGTTGTTTGGTGCGGCTAGCAGGACTAGGAGATATAAGATCTCTAAAGAATTGTTCCATCGTAAGATGATAAAGGGTTTCTAAGTGAACACCCATATATAAAAATGATTGGTTATTTTAGAAAAATAGGTCAATTGAACTTTATCATATAGTATGAGTTAAGCATTGAATAAATCTTGCAGTCCTTGTATTAAAAGCATATAAGGATACTTGGGATATATAAAAAAAACAACGATATCTATCTTTATTGTGACAAGAAAAACCGCTATATAAGAATTCCACAATGAATATTTTACAACCGTGAAGGTTAAACAACTTATTGAAGATTTTGCTCTCAAGTATGTTTATAATTGAATAATACAAATATTTGTTGGTAATGGAGCGAGGGTTGCATTAACTTTATCAAGTGAGTTTATTTTTATTCTAGTACTTTCTAAAATCATTATATTTATTTTTTACTGGCCTTTGAAAAAACTTAAAATTTATTATTGAGGATATATATAAATTTTGTATTTATATAAATGATTTATACATATAATGTTCAATATAAACAGTAATCGGAATAAATTAGATATTTAATATCCTTCATAGTGTCTATAACCTAAGTAGAAAAGGTGTAAATTGGTCCTTGATTTTTAACTCTTTGATACCATTACTTCCATAAAGTTTCAAACCATCCTCCATGAATAACCTATGATAAAGAAATAAAACCAGAGGTTTTCATGTTCGAAGCATGTGTGGTAGAAGCCAGAAAGATTCCTCTGTAATCTTCTCCTCTTCTACACCCAACACTTCAGTGTCAGACTAAATAAAGGAATTCATTGAATAAAAATGAGTGATTGAAATTTGAACACTCACAACAAATTTTGCTTGTGCTAAAAGTATGATTCGGAGAAAAAAAAGAAAAGGAGGGGCAGGACAGTAAAGTACATCCACACCACTCAAAAGGAACAAGCGGCAGGGAAGGAAAAAAATGACTCATCTGCTC
>Ga0307513_10004010_pt1 | contig 19758 bp, 22 predicted proteins | sample 15_EM_MG_FD_202174 | JGI IMG/M metagenome (GOLD analysis project Ga0307513, IMG submission 202174) | Populus trichocarpa ectomycorrhiza microbial communities from riparian zone in the Pacific Northwest, United States - 15_EM | ecosystem: Host-associated > Plants > Roots > Unclassified | place...
CCAACCTCACAAATTTGGGAGTAATTGGTCAATATGATCTATCCAGACCAGTGGAAAGGTCACCAACTGTGTCTGTCAATGGCTATGCCCGAGTTGCAGCTATTCTCAATGACAAGAGCGGAGGTTTTAGTACCTCTTACAAGGCGAGGGCCACTCGAGTCCTTGATGGTCCCGGGTGAGTTTACTTCCAAAAAATGGGCTGTTCAACCCGGAATAATTAAGCATATGGCAGATTCTTCCCTATTGAGGGTGACAAGGACCGTCAAGCCGTAGTTTCTATCCTTTCGTCACCCGATTTGCTGGAGGGAATTGGCAAATATTTCTACGAGACGACTAAAAAATTAATGAGTGAAAGTTCTTTTAAGCTTGTTGGTGGCAAAGTCGCTGGGGTGGATGTCGTGCGACAGGTCATACGATTCCTACCGGTGCATTGGGTAGCCACGGACTTGGTAAGCGTTCCATCCGGGACTTTCCTGTTTTTATTGAATAATTTTCAGGCAGGAATTCAACTCAAAACTGAAGACCATCCTCACGGCGCATACACCCCGGGAGAGCTTCATGATGCACTGAGTGATATTCATGCGTAAGTTCTGAACTATGCCCAAATGCATTAATTCCAACTCTTAATACCTCGTATAGGTTCATCTTCCTTCATGTGGAAGTATCGAAAGTTATGGTTCTCGAAACGAAGGTGAAGGCCCATATTGAGAAGCTCTTGCGGTTGATCAAAGGTGGTCTTCGTGGCACTGTTGGTTCACGTGTGAGCATTTATGTCACTAAAGTAAAACTGGGTTTCTGACAATTTACTAGGCATCTATTCCTGGCATTATCGGAAGCATTTCATCGGCCTTTTCGAAATCGAAGAAAAATGAACATCACGACATTGTCAAGCGACTTTATGAGCTTGGCCATTCAACTGACCAACTTGCCAATACCATTCTTGCTTTGATGGTTACGTCTAGTGTGGAGCTCGTCCTTGGTGAATATATTCTCATACTATTCATTCATTTCCCCTTTCTAACCCCCTTTTAACATAGCTGCAACCAACACCCTCAATTTCTATCTTGGTACTGATCATGTAACAGAACTGAGTGCTATTGTAAAAATTGTAAACACCAATAAGAATGCCCAACTTGATGCCTACATATACGAGGCCCTTCGTGCGTAGATTTCTTCCCTTGTATTACATTGGTTTCTCATAGGAAATTTCCAGGAGTCGACCCTGCTTTCCAAGGTGTTTTCCGTAAGTGATTGTCTGTCTCGTTGTGTCTCAGTTACTTTAATAATGACATGTCTGCAGGTACCTCTACCAAGGATCAAACTGTGAATGGTCAAGCTTTCAAGAAGGATGATCACATCTTCCTTGACGTTGGATCTGCTAACCTCGACGTACGTTGGATTGTAGATCACGAATATAATATGGAACTGATGCAGTATTTATAAATCTAGTCTGCTGTATTCGCCAATGCGACTGACATTGACATTGAGAGGTCCACCAAAGACCGCCTGTATGCCGATGGAATCTTCAAGTCAGACATACACTCTTCAGTCTACTAATGTTGTCTGATGATTCATGGCTTTTTTTATAGTTACCTCGGAGAGGGTCTGACATTGAAGGTATCCATAAAAACATGGAGTTTGATAGGATACTTTGGATACTTATGACTGATTTAGATTGTATCTCAAATTTTGCGCGGCGTCCTCGAGTTCAAGAATATTCGGCGCGCACCTGGCCAGTCAGGTGTACTTCAACGGTACGTTGTTGAAATATGCAGCTCAACTGAGAGCACCTTCTCATTCTTAGTTTTGACTGCAGGTTCAAAAACATTACTCGTCCCGAACTTTCTTGGGCATATCTTAACAAGGATCAACTTCCTTCAGAGTGTCCTACCTCGATGTCTATTCAGGTAAAATTTTTAGCTTCTATTTAACAAAAACAGGTTCTCATTCCATATCATCAGTATGACTGCAATTGAATGGTGTTTGGTATCTGAATTTATTTCTAACATGTTCCCGTTCGTTGTAGTCAGTATGCACAAATAAACATGAAGCTTGACCTATGAATTAATTCATTTTGTTATGGTACTTATATTATGAGATAAGTCCTGGAGTAAAGATTCAATCCTTTCCTGCCTTTTTTCCATGTCATCTAGGCGCTTCATTATTGCAGATTGTTGCAGATCTCCGTTCATGTTATCTTCCATATCCTTTACCTCGGCTGCGGTCATTGCATGGTCTACGGCGTGTCGTTCTTGACTGGGGGATCCTATGAATCCAGGTCCAGGAGGTGAATCCTTGTCGCTCGTATGGTGAAACTTTTTGAGTTGATTGGACTGGGATGGAGTGGATAATGGGTCGGGCTGAGGGCGCCGTTGTGAAGGTTGAATAGACAGCGGTCTACGCCTCGTGGCTGGACCATAGCTGACACCGGGAGAAAGGTAAGGCTCACGCATGACGTCGTCTTCCACAACAAGTGGATTGAAGACTTGGGCTAATGGACTGAAAGCCTGGCCTTCGCCACCGCGGTTCATTGTTGAATTGAGCCTGGCTCGGGGTGTAATTTTCGCAGGCGACGAAGCTCTTCCTCTCCTCGTGGACGCTCCAGATAAACGGCGTTGATTCCGAATCGAGAAATCGTCATTGGTATCGGCGGTATCCAAAGCGCTGTCAAACTCTTCCTCAAGTTCAAAGACCTTCCAGTAATATAAGGAACAAGATAAATTTCTTCAGCGGACAGACAGACTTACTGCATCTATATCAGCTTCTGCGCCGGCTAACCCTTCCAGAAATGCTATCCAGGGAAGCATGTCAGAACAAAGAATTCGCCAGAATAGATGACATACTCATCCGCTTTAGCGAGCGAGGCAATGTGTCAAAGACTTTTTCGGCGATATGAACGACTGTGTCATAAATTGTGATTGTACCCGCCAGTTTTGACTGCCTTTCGTAGAAAGAAATAGCTAGGAGAATCGGGAAACTTGTCAACCTGTCAAAATTGTTAGCGCCAAATAGATATATAGAAAAGGGTAGTACCTAATCATGAAGACGTTCACCTAGAATTTTGGTAAGTATCGGATGGTGATGATGATGGGGTAAATGTTGAATACCTTGTGAAACCAGCGAGGAGACAAAATATAACTAGCGGGAAGCATAATGCAGAGGGCAACCAAGTTGACTGGAGGCTGGTATGAGAAAAGAAAATCCGCCTTCACGCTAATCAAAAAGTTAATTATCAAAATGGTCAAGTCAGCTGATATCGTTACCCCTCGATGGTTGAAATAGCTCTGCGGAACATCGCCTAAAAAAATGAGTGCAATGAATGAAACGATTCCAGGCCATGTGATAAATGTTACCTCTGCAGCTGCATCTTCATTCACTGACGCAAAGGTATTGGACAATATCTATGAACTGTGTGCATCCAGATGATGTTTGTGAATCGGACGTAACGTACCGACACAAGGACTTCACGTACAAATACGATTAACAGATAATCAGCCAGTTTTAAAAATGCTACGAACCTGTTAGCAGGAGTGTGTTGCTCAGGCACGCGTATGTAACCATCAATACAGGCCCAAATACGGGATGAAATGTCGCTGTTCAGATGCGTCAACTAATGAGAATGTTGGAATGGGAGAGGATGCTTACTCGCATTATTAAACCCTGTTGCGTCAAGTCCGAACCACAGGTCCAGCATCCACCAAGCGATCAACCTACAAAACCTTCATTGATATCTCGCACAAAAGGCAGCGAGGACACGGACTAACCCTGGGCCATAACTAGGAGGAGGGGTTGGTTTAGAATGGAAAGACTTATCATGAATTGAACGGCTTACGCGTCTTCATCACGGCTCAACCTACGGCGAAAAAGAGGAAAAGATGATCAGGCATAATGTCTATTACATGGCGCGGCCAACTCACGTCCAAAGAGCATACAGGAATCCACAGAAACAAAATGCGGCGATAATCATCAGGAACATGAACTGCATGATCATCGCACGCAGGGACAACACCATAAGGTTGTCTTTGAAAGTAACAAATGCCAGTCTTCAATGAATGTCTCAGTCAAAGGCAAGGTTTTTAATTTATATATATAACGAGCCCACCGTGGAAATATCAGACAAGCAATCAACGCAAGAATATCAATGCCCAGTACAGAGACCCGGATATCTGAAATTAGTTGAGTGCAGGCCGATATAATCTTTCCAAAAACGAAGGCTCACCTTGATGATAAACTCCATATATCCTCAAAAAAGCATATACAAGGAAAGTAGTGACTGGAGTGAGGATGTATGATAAGTGGAACCCCAGTAACGAAACTAGAAAGTGACCAACTGAAAGCCAAGTCGAAACCGTTCTATGTGATGTTCAATGGACAGTCCTAACATGTTCCAAGATAATACCCACCCAAGTTCCCTTGAAATAAACTAGAATAGAATGGTGGGTTACTCTTATAACAGGATCCAGTCCAAAGCTCTGACCTTTGATCCCGTGTTCTTGCATTGCAGCAATCTTTTCGAGTGTAAAGCCGAGTGCATACACCATAAAGGATATTTCCCAAAAATTCAACCGATCTCTTTCACTGAACTCAATGGCGATAACGAAGAGGATGAACAAAACGAGGAAGCTCGGGTTGTAATTAGTTCTAGATCAGCAATGTAAAAGAGTGAAAGCGCACTTAAAGTATTCAAGAACGGAGCGGATTGAAGGAACTTTCAGTCTACAACACGATAAGATACTTTAGCAACACAGCAAATGAAACGGACCTGTAATGGTCAAGAAGCGGCGCTTTGTGCGGGTCGTAGAAGTGTATTGGTGTCCTCTTGTATGTCTGTGGGTCGGCATAGTTCAGGGTATGAATGTAAAGTGCACAAGATAGACACACATCTGAAAGAATAGCGTGGCTACTCTGAGCCTGGTAGACACATTTCCCGCTACAGAAGGAAACCAATGAACAGACGCATGAAATTGAGTAGAAGAGCATCCACTCACGACCAGATCACACTAATAACTTTTTGGCATGCGGAACTCTTGATAAATCTCTTTGCCTTGCCAAGTATGGCCATCTCAATCGCATTTCCTACCCGTTCTTCCAAGTCATCGTCCCGGGATTGTTTAGCCTGAGAAATCAAGGCCGGGTCGGCACCAGAATATACAAGCCAACTGGTCGTAAGGGCCATAGTAAGTTTGAGAAGATCGTTTGCGTTTGCTCGGAAAATTCGCGTTGCAAGTATTTCGCAGAGACGGGCTCTGGAGCAAGATATCGTTTGCGTCGCCAGATTCTCGTCACGAGTGAAGTTAACTTGATTAATTAAGCAACAGAAAACAACAGACAAGTTTCCTCCCTGTTGGATTGCGTTATATTTCTCCACCAGTGGCCGGACGAGTGTGTAGGTGAGGTCTGGGGCAGTCAACTAAGAAGTTATCGGCATGTGAAATATAGTTATATTTAATCCCACTCACTGCTTCATAGGTCAGGGGAGTATCTAAAATCCTGCGTTAGGCGCATTGGATATGGCAGTTAAGTGGAAAGTACCGATGTAATGCTTAAGTCATTGGGGAAACGTTCAATCTCAAGGCAACAGATGGTTTAGGGAACTAACCATAACATCCTACACAAAGTTCATCAAGCTTCAGTAAATATTTCCAACTACACGTGAGAACAGCGTACCGTCCTTATCATATGGATTATGGGGTAGACTGGCGTTGTCTCGATATCTTCACTGCAGAGTTACATAATTAGTCTTCAAAACATCGAAACAAACAGTGGAACTGACGGCCTTAGCAAGGGCTGCATTTCAGGCTGAGATTCCGTCATGAGTGTAGAATTGCAGGAAGAAAGGGCACATTAGGCGAAGACGACTGGTATATGTATCAAGTTATTGTCAGAGTTGATGGTTGCATCATCACGGCGAACTCCCCTCACCAATGAAACGAGAGTTCGGTAGGGGAATACAATTCCACTACTAGGTCTGCGGCAAATGTACTCGCTGAAGTTTGTGTGGATGGTAACAGATGGTAATTGTAGACAGGTGTTTTCGAGAATGTGACGAAATCCACTTCAGAGTCGCGTTGAGTCGCGTCTGTGTGACTACCCTAGCTTAAAGCACCTGACCCCCATCACCGTCACTCCTCTCGTCCTAACTCTTTGGCAAGATGCAGGCCGGTCCAAGAGCACCAGGCAACACACAACCTCCTGTAAAAATATACAATGCTGTGTACTCTTCTGTTCAGGTATTTGCTCGTCCGCGATATTAGTTATCCCCACCTGACACGGTCGCGTCCTGCTCAAGGTCTATGAGTGTATGGTTCGCGGTATCGCCGTGATGCGCAGAAGAAATGACTCGTACGTGAACGCGACACAGATCCTCAAGGTGGCGGGGGTGGACAAAGGCCGCAGGACCAAAATACTCGAGAAAGAAATTTTGCCTGGGAAACACGAGATTGTACAAGGAGGATATGGTAAATACCAAGGAACATGGTGTGTAGCGTTGTCGAACATCAAGGAAAGTGCATAGATAACAACCTGATCTTCCTCTTTGTTCCAGGATTCCTCTCGAAAGGGGACGCGACATCGCACTCCAATACGGAGTCGCACCATTATTATCACCGTTGTTCGACTTCACGCCAAGTACCAACTCGTTAGGTGCGCTCCCAGTTAGCGCCCCCGTGGGGACAGCATCTCCTCGCCCCCTATCAGCCTCCTCGTCCTATTCTAGTATTGGCGCAGCTGGGAATTATGTAGGAACTCTCCCATCTTCACTGGCGCCACCTCCTATTATGCCAGGTTCCGCCCTGCGACTTCTTAATCAAGGCAGAGCGCAGGGGTTATTTACCCCTTCAACATCTGGCCTTTCTGCATTGGCTCAAGGGCGACCCTCCGGGTTTGCGTCGCCTGGACCTTATCAAACCGCTGGATATAGTCAATCTCCACGCCCCCAAAGTTCTGAAACGCCTCCACCAACCGCGAATTTGAAACGTCACCGCTCAGAGGCCGACGTGGAAACCTTGAGCGGTGTACATTCAGGTAATTCAGTATTTCTCGTTGGCTCTCTGACATCGTTGTTGACACATGGTTCGGGTGCAGATTTCTCACAACTCGATCGCTCAAGACCACCGTCTGCTAATTCCCAAATGAACAGCGAGGATAATCCATCGCCTGCCAAGCGGCCTCGCACGGACTCCGTAATACAAGAGACCTCATCGCAGCCTACAACCTGGCAGGCGTCTTCGCGAACTCAAACGTCTTCTACGCTTCAACAGGGTTTCAATGGAACCCCTCGTCCGCCCAGTGCCATGTCGCTAACAAATGGAACTGGAGGAAAGCCTACGAGTGAATCCCCTGAATTCGATGTCCACAAACCTCGTTTCGCGTCCAAACCTTTGATTCCGCGGGCCGGTAACCCCATATCTCATTATAAAGACAGTCGAAAGGCAGCTGTTGTGTCTTCAATTTGTCAACGCGATGAGCCGGGCTCTGTGCTTGAACTTCTCCGAGAAATCTCTTCCGAACCATCCAATCCCGACGGATCGTCGACCTTCGATATAGATACGGTTCTCGACGATCAAGGACACACAGCTCTGCATATTGCTGCAAGTCTTGGAAGGCAACAAACAGTTGATGCCTTGAAAACCCACGGTGCAGATATTCACAGAGGGAACTTTCTGGGCGAGACCCCTCTAATCCGGGCGTGCTTGGCAACCCATAATGCTGACCAACAATCCTTCGGGACGCTTGTTGTTGCTCTTCATCCATCCATCCGTACGCTTGACACTTCGCGGAAATCTGTTCTACATCACATCGTGTCGCTTGCCGGCGTCAAAGGTCGCGTAGTGGCCGCTCGTGACTACCTTGATCAGATTTTTCTATGGATAGCTCAGCAACAAAGCGGGGACTTCCGTTCGATCGTGGACCTTCAAGACGAACACGGAGATACCGCCTTGAACATTGCTGCCAGAGTGGGCAATCGAAGCCTTGTCAGGACACTGTTGGATGTTGGCGCAAACCGAATATTGCCAAATAAGTTGGGCTTGCGACCGGGCGATTTTGGTGTTGAGACGGAGGTAGTCACGCCTCCACAGTCATTTTATATCGTATTTATCCTCATTTATTCCCCAGGAACTAAGTGGTGGCCCAAGGGCAGAGGATATTTTGTCTTCCTTACGTTCTGGACCCCCAGCCCCGGTTCAGAAAAGTCAGGATGTGATAGCTGGTCCGCTTTCTCTTTTTTTCGTTCTTCGAGATTTCCTAATCTATCATTCTTTCCACCAGATATGACTGCAATGATCCAGAATTTAAGTGCCGAATTTCAGGGGGAAATCAAGACTAAACAAGATGCTCTTGATGTCACACAAGCGCATTTACGCGCTGCAACACGCGAGCTGTCTGAGCAACGGAAACAAATTCAGTCATGGCAAGCTCGTTGCGGTGAACTTGACCAAGTCAGTCAACGCGTCCGAAACGTCGAAAAAGCTATCATGGAAGAGGATCGCTTTGACTGGACGGGGCGTACGGATCTTGATGGAAACGACGGACGAGATTCTGCTGGGCCTGCTTTCCAATATCGAGGACCCAGTTCAACAATGATCGGCATTGCAGGCTCGGTCGACATATCATTTAGTGTGGATATTGAGCCACCTTTGCCATCAACGGATTCCGTTGCCACACTAATCAAACTGAGAAGGCTGAAGCTGTGGCACTTGCGGGTTGAAGAACTTGTCCAGGCCCGGCTGAAAGGTCTCCAAGGTGCCACAGCCGAGAAGGAGTATCAGTGCAAGAAGATTGTTGCCCTATGTACAGGCCTCCCGATTGACAAGGTTGAGGATGTGAGTGTTCTGGTACTCCGTTAAAATGATGTCCTTACTCCCTTCAGATGCTGGAGAACCTTGTCATCGCAGTTGAGAGCGAGGCGCAGATTGTTGACCTCGGTCGTGTTTCTGGATTTATGCAGAAGGCGAGCTAAACCATCAGCCGACTTAAATAATTGTTTTGACGAGATTCTTCCAGGTTCGAGATGGCATTATTTAATTTCTAAGCATTGTACAAATCTCTCTTACCATTGCATACCATCTTACTTGCCAAGTGCATCGTAGCATCGTTAAATTAATACACATATACATACATCACACATCCTCTGGGGCAAAAAGTTGGAAATTACGATTATATGTGCCTGACACCAACATGCCACCGTCGCTCGAGATATCCACCGACATGACTTTCCCAGCATCTGTTGACAGTCTCTTCAACAACTGCCAATCATCGGCACTCCAAAGTTTGACAAAGCTATCGTATCCTGCACTAGCGAAGAATAACCCAGAGCGATACCGCCACTCCTCTTGTGCTGTTGCGTACTCTTTTTCAGGGGCATCAGGTTTCGTTTCAGCCTCGTCTATTCCGCTCATTGTGACATCGGAAGGAACGTGTTTGAAGTATATATCGTTTGCGTGGAAGAAACGGACGTCCGAAACATTCGAGACGTGTGCGGGGATGGTGTAGATGGATTTTATGGCACGCATGTCCCAAATACGTATGGTGTCATCTCCGGCGCCTGTGGCGACTTGGTAACTGCAGGAAATAAAATGAGCTTTCTTTAGTGTCTGGCATAGGAAATCGAATTCACGAACCCGTTTGGGGAGAAAGTCGTAGCAAATATTGCTTGAATGTGACCATCGAGGACCATGGCCGTCTTTCCTGTTCTCAGATCCCAGATACGTCCAATGGCATCAAGACCCCTGGGGAGAGCTTGTAGATCCTCATTGACTCAAAAAGAAATATATCTTACCCAGAAGCTACAAGGGCACCATCATTTTGGAAGTCGACCGAATAAACTGCTTTAGAGTGTCCCTCTTGTAGCAACAACTCCTTGGCGGTATTTACGTCCCAGAGTCTCCATGTCGTGTCGAAGCTTGCACTGGCCACATAGTCTCCGGATGGATGGAATGCCACGCGACAGACGCGATCCTGATGACCTTTCATGACTGAGAGGGGTGATTCACTAGTATCCAGATGAAACCCTATCGGCCAAGTTAGGGAAATAATAAACATACCAATTAATTGACCACAGATTTACGCTACCCTCACCGCCTCCACTCACCAGATTGACAAGATCTGGGCCATGGGATAAAGTCGCTTGAGGATGCCATGCAACACCTCCGACTCGATCGCTGTGTCCTCTTAATGAACGAATAGGAGTACAAGCTGGAACATTCCATAGTTTCACGGTACCAGACCAACTGCCAGTGGCAAGCATTTGATTATTCGGTGAGAATCGTACTTGTGATATTGGTCGCTCATCACCGATTTGCGAACCAAGGTTGGAGAATTTCTGCAAAGAGTGAAGGTGAGTATAGAAACCATGACATGAGAAAGGAGACACACTTTTACATCCGCAAAAGATTTTTTGCGTATGTCGACGACACGACCAAGATCCAGTTTACTGTCTATTCTCTGTTGGGCGATCCGTTTTTGAGCTCTGCGGGAGAAAATAGAGGAAAGAGGCATTGTAAGCACCTTTGTCGATTTGACCTAGCGGTAGCAAAATCCAACCTGGGAAGAGAAAATTCCGCTATCCGTCTTCGTGCTTCCAACAATTCGAGTGTCCCAGGAGAGTAGAATTCCTCCTCCTAAAATGAATCAATAGTAGTGTCTTGCAAACAAAAAAAAATACACACCTCTTCCTCACTCTCGTCCGATGATTCTTCATCGACATGCATGGCATCATCTCCTCGTGCGGCATTGATTTGGGAAAGGACATAAATAAGGCGGTCGCGTCTATCTGCAGCCTGCAAGAACGTTTGCAAACACGACAAAGAAACGGTTTTTTCCCACTTACTCGTTCTCCGAACAGAGTAATGGGCTCGCCTATCTCCCTTAATCTTGCTTTGACGCGGTTGTCATCTGTTGGGACCGCCATTGTGCGAGCTTTCTTCTTCCTTTCGAGTTCATCGAGGATAACTTTATTTTCGATACGGGCCCTCTCGCTTCCCATGTAGTTTCCGTCGTCCATAAGTGTGTCGAGAGTGAGTTCCGCCATGGTGGGCGATTTGGGAAGCGGTATAGCTCAATATTCAATGCTTGACTCACTGGTCAGCGTCGAAGAATCGCGGCTGGATCGGCTGGATTGTTTGGCTACACAATGATCTCCAAGCACGTTCAGATAACCATCGGGCTATTGAGCCAATATTGATCGCTCTACTGTAAATCCACCCTTGCAAGTTAGTTTCCTTCTCAAGTACTTTTGTTTCAAAAACCATCGTTCTAGAACAAGAACAAATTCAATCCCTGATAATTGTAGTCCCCCCTGTCCTAAGTGGGTTAGCCGACTCAAAAATTGGTACAAGGCCGGGTCTGGGAGCTCTGATGAGCGCCTTGCATAGATTAAATAAATAGATGGAAGACAAGGGAAAAGTACTGGTACTGAGATATCAAATTAGTTCAAGCGATGGAGCCTGTTGTGAATGCACAGATTAAATAAACAGGTTAATCAGAAGCCACCAGGTCCCTGGTCGATCTTCCACCACACGCCTTGCTCTTATACTCAACCGAGTCTATTTCCTTGTTTCCGCTGTCAATCTCTCTAACCTACGCCTCAATGCATCAACCGCCACCTGGTCCCTCGAGCCCAATCAACGCTCATCATCTGGCCCCAGATCAAACCTCGAACAAGACTCGCCCCGACGATTGTAAGAGACTTCAACCTCTGTGATAAAATTTGACGCATAATCGATGAACTCCTAGATGTCTATTTCGAAAGGACGACAGCGGAATTCAGTTCGGACGCTGTCGCCCGATCCACAGCTGCTAAACTCAAACTAGAGTCCTATTATAAAGTAGCGGTGGATTCTGCCATAGAGCGAAATGCAAGGTGTGGCGGCACGACTTACTGTCTCTGATAATTAATTGATGACATTCGTGTTGAAAGACGGATTGAGATGGAGACAAGACTCTCCCAGTTGCATACCCCAGACGCCAAAGAGCGCGAGATACGCAAGTACAGCAAGACCGAGTCTCAACATCTACGACTAAGAAGGACGAAGATCAAGTTAACGGATTTCCTTACTGTCAAAGTCATTGGAAAAGGAGCCTTTGGCGAGGTTAGACCCCTCTTTGTCGCGTCGGTCATCAGACTGAGGGTTTTTGACCACTGCACTAGGTACGATTGGTGCAGAAGGTGGATACAGGCAAAGTTTACGCGATGAAGAGCCTCCAGAAAGCAGAAATGTTGAAGAGAGATCAGGTCAGGCTCAGTTCTTTGATACACAAATCAGGCTCTCACTTCTGGGACATTAGTTGGCACATGTGCGCGCCGAACGCGACGTGTTGGCGGAATCAACGTCCCCCTGGGTCGTGCAATTATTCTACTCATTCCAAGATCCCCTCTACCTCTATCTCATTATGGAGTTTTTACCTGGTGGCGATTTGATGACCATGCTCATGAAATACGACGTGTTTTCGGAGGATGTCACGCGATTCTATATGGCGGAATGCATCCTTGCGATCGAGGCCGTGCATACCCTCGGTTACATCCATCGGTATGCATCAACGCTTTTGCCCCTTGGCACCCATCCTCACCTGTATTCAGAGATATCAAGCCCGACAATGTTCTTATTGATAAAAATGGGCATCTAAAGCTCTCTGACTTTGGATTGTCCACCGGTCTTCACAAAGCCTCAGATGGAGAGTTCTATAAACGGTATCTGGAGCAAGAGAAAACAAGAGACACTGCGCGCAACAGCGTCCAGGTCAACCCCATCAATCTTACAATGAGCCGGGAACAAATTGCAACTTGGAAGGCTAACCGACGGAAGCTGGTAAAGAAATCTTTTTCACAGCTCTTTTCTCCACTAAACCGATTACGTTGGGAAAGGCATTTTCTACTGTTGGAACACCAGATTACGTAGGTCACGAGGTCTTCCCTTCCTCTTATGAATCCTCATTCCTACGATGCTAGATTGCTCCAGAGGTTTTTCTAATGAAAGGTTATGGCAAAGAATGTGATTGGTGGTCATTGGGTGCCATTTTCTTCGAATGCCTGGTTGGCTATGCACCGTTCTGTTCAGATAATCCAGGAGAGACTTATAAGAAGATTATCGACTGGCCAAAATACTTGTATTTCCCTGAGGAGGTGTATATTTCTCGGGAAGGGGAGGATCTGATTCGTAGGTTCGTGATATTTCCATATTACATATGTTTCTATGGCTTACAGTTCCACGTTCGGAAAGTATGATGAATTGGGCAGATCAGAGACTAACAGTCAACCAGATCAAAGCCCATCCCTTCTTCTATGGCGCTGACTGGAATTCGCTGCGGCACATCGAACCACCCTTCGTACCACACCTCCAGTCCATTACAGACACATCCTACTTCCCAACGGACGACTTCGGCAACTTACCTGATCAGCTAGAAAAGGTAGAAGGCATAGGTGCAGAGAAAGACCTGGCATTCCTGGGGTATGTCATTAAAATAAATCTCTTCTGTTTGGTATTTCTCAAGTGGTTCGCAGATTCACTTTTAAACGCTTCACTGGTGGAGCCCAAGTATCAGGATAGTCCAGGAAATGACATTGCTTAGTTGTAATAACATATTTACTCGTCCTTTTCCCTGGGGGAAGAGGTTCCCATACACTTGGCTATCTACACATATTACCACTAATTGCAAACAATTGAAATACCTATCGGGATATCAAGAAGGAAATCCGGGCCGCCGTCTCGTGTACTTAGTCCAGGACCGATGAGGCTCATCAGGACTTGCTTGAATTCATCCTCGCATCCATCCTTTTACCTTGAACCCACCTCTCAGTTTATACTGCAAATATGTCTACAGACATGATCAGTAACGCGGAGATCTACGACCCTCGCAAAGTTCTGGATCATCCTGAGTTCAGAATTCTGAAGCAAGGAGAAAAGCTATCTCCCGAGGCAAATATTGCTGCCTTTTACAATCCAGCTCACGAAATTCATCTCGTCGAGAAACCTCGTCCCAAGCCTGGTCCTGGTCAAGTCCTCCTCCATGTTCGTGCAACTGGTATCTGTGGGTAATAGGTGCCCCTTCAAGCTGGGACGCGATTTTCACTGATTTATAGGAGTGATGTCCACTTCTGGAAGCACGGTCGGATTGGGGACTCTATGGTAGTAACAGACGAGGTTCCTTTAGCACTCCACAGCAAATTTGCACATGCTAACTAATTTTAGTGCGGATCTGGTCATGAATCTGCTGGAGAAATCGTAGAAGTGGGTGAAGGTGTAACGCAATGGAGAGCAGGTCTGACCCAATTATTTATTTCTAACCAACCATGCCTATCATGATTGCGGGCTTCAGGTGACCGAGTTGCAATCGAAGCCGGGGTTCCGTGCTCACAACCGTCTTGTGATGCTTGCCGCACAGGACGCTACAATGCATGCCCTGATGTAGTTTTCTTTTCAACACCACCCTTCCACGGTAATTTGGCATAGACTTTTTTTTTTTGTTCCATGTGATTATTCTTGCGTAGGTACCCTCACTCGATGGCACCTTCATCCTGCACAATGGCTCCATCGCCTTCCTGATGCAGTCTCATTTGAGGAAGGCTCCCTCTGCGAACCTCTAGCCGTCGCCTTAGCGGGGATCGAGAGGTCTGGCCTTCGTCTCGGAGATCCTCTTCTTATCTGGTATGTTCATGCCATGTCCGTTTCCCTTGGAATTCATTAGAGTTAAAACGGGATGTTGATAGTGGCGCTGGACCCATTGGCCTCACCTCCCTTCTATCCGCTCGGGCAGCGGGAGCAGAACCCATTGTCATTACGGACTTATTCCAGAATCGCCTGGACTTTGCAAAGAAACTTGTGCCTGGTGTACGTACGGTTTTGATTTCCCAGAACACCGCGTCGAAGGAGCAGGCCGTGCAAATCAAGGAGGCTGCGGGGTGCTCTTTGGCGGTGGCCTTGGAGTGCACAGGTGTTGAGAGTAGCATTCACACAGCCGTATACGTGAGTGTATTCATATCGTTTGGGTATTATGTTTTAAAAAATTTCTACTAGTCGATGCAATTTGGTGGAAAGGTTTTCATTATCGGTGTCGGCAGAAACGAACAATCAGTGGGTGGTTATAAAACTATGTCAGCTACTATGGGACGATCAGTGACACACTTTCTAGTTCCCTTTCATGCATCTGAGCGCAAACGAGATTGATGTTAGCTTCCAATATCGCTATGCCAATCAAGCAAGTGTAAAACAGAATACAGAAATGGAACAACAGTCTAACCTTCCCGTTCCAGTATCCAAAGGCCATCCGTCTCATTGCTGGTGGCCTGATCAATATTAAGCCACTTGTTACCCACAGATTTCCCCTGGAAGACGCAGTTGCTGCATTCTACATTGCTGCGGATCCAGCACAAGGAGCTATCAAAGTTCAAATTTGGGATTAAAATAAGGCTATGCAGAATACAAATGAGATTCGAAGTAGAAAGAGAAATGTAATATTTTTTCTGTGATTGATTGCTATACATCACCAAGATCGCGATGTACGGTGATACACCAAGGCTGGGCAGTACAATAAGAACTAAAAAAAAAAACAAGTTTGTTACGGTGGGACAACGAAAATATAGAGGCTAGGAATAATTTATAGAATCCCGTGTCACATAATCGGGCAAACTTAATATATTTTTGTTTCACCAATTTGGGCCTCCTCCTTGACTTTCATTTCGGGAACGACGAGGCCACCCGGAATCGCGGCGGGGACTAAAGTCTTGACCATCACCTCGTCCTCTACCCCTTCCTCCTCGTCCACCTCCCCTTTGGGCATTTGTATTCCCGCGCCACCCTCTCTCGCCACGATGGCTATGCTCAGTTTGCAAGTAGTGAGGACCAGGTCGGAAATCTTGGTCATAGTCTCGGTCATATTCGCGATCGTAAGAAGGTGGTCGGGGTGGATTGACGCCCTGGGGGAGTGGCTGTTGGAAATTTGGAACATTTGAAGGAGGAAAACTAATTGGAAAAGGAGGTGGGGGTGGCTGTTGCATCCAAGCCTGAGGTACAGGAGGAGCATGCTGGGCCATTGGTGGGTTTGGCATGTGTGGAGGTGGACGGTTTGGAAGAAACGGAGGAGGTTGTTGAGGCAAAGCGGGCTGTGACTGCGGTAGGGGAGGCAACGCCATCTGAGTCGTCGAAGCGAGCGTACGAAGGACTTCCCTGAGCTGTTCGGGAGTCAAAGATGCTACTTCCGCCGCAAGGGCAGAGGGCGCAATGGGCAAACCTGGTACTGCCGGCGGTAAGTTTGGAATTCCCTGTGGAATCTGAGGAACAGGAGGCGATGGATTGAACGTGGGACCGTTCAGAGGCGGGGTTTGAGTGGGAGGGGGAAGTTGTGCAGGTTGCGGGGGTTGATTGGCAATGGTTGGTGGGGTAGTGCGTTGTGCAAGAACCCCTGGCAGAGGGGCAAGTTTACCTTTGTTCAAAATCCAGATCCCAATCAGGTAGTCTCTTGAACGGGTTTCAGGTAGCTTCAGTTCGTCCAGTAACTGGACGAATTCGGGCAGCGGCTCACTCTGGAGCAATGGAATCATGTACAGCTCGCGGCCAGGATGATATTCTTTGGGTCTGCTGCCCCACGGAAAGACTAGACCATGGCGACTGAGAAAAGAAGTCAACGATCGATTAAAATTATTGCAATAGGAAAAATACTGACCTTTTTGAGATTAAAAAATTACTGAATATTTTGAAATCTTCTTCATGTGTAGGGGACGCTGGGACAAAAGCTGCGGCATATAACTCTTTGGCAGCATTTAGACGCATTTGTAGGAGGTATTTGACAGAATTTTCGACTGGCACACGACCTTCTATCCTGAGCTGATCTGAAGGGAAGAGTGTTTTCCAGAGAACGGAGTTGGGAGGGAGGGCTCTACCCGCAACCTGTCGAGCAACGAGGGAGGTTTCTTGAGGCACGCTGGAGTCCAATGGCATGGTGATCTGATGACGCAAATGAAGCCTCGTTAATTATGTGTGGTGATAAAAAAATGAGCACCTACTTTTCCAGTCCATACTGTGGGCAGGGTTTCAACATTCTTGGGAATAATTGGGGTGACAATGAATTCATCGTTAAGTTCCTGTGGTTTCCCTTCCTTGTCTTCCAAAAACATATCAAAGTCTTGATCGTTTGCCTCATCGACGCTTTCCAGCTCCATAGCATCATCCTTGTCGCTCCCTTCCGCCTGGGGTTCCTCAACAAGAGTAACTCCAGATACTGAGGAATCAGCAGGGAGGGATTCTTCCTTTGGCGCGCTCCATAATGAGTTTAGATCGAAGGAAGCCCCGCGCCTGTCGGGCCGGGCCGCAAATGGTGATATGCCTGTTGGCATTGTGGTAGTTGAAGGCGGTAATGATATGTCCCTAGGCGATGCTATCGACATTGACGCAACCTGAGACTGAACGTTGGCAGACGGGGTCGAAGTTTCGTCATCGTCAATATTGATCAGATCCGCCAGGTTCAACTCGGGTTCTGCAGCGTTCTCCTCTGGTGTCTGCATGAACGAAGGCAATTTGGATATGCCACCAACGAATTCATCCACCCCAGCAGCCTTTGGTGACATGGCATGTGCAGGTACAGGTGGTGGTGCGCCCCATGGCTGCTCGGCTGACGTGGGACTCTGCTGTACAGTCGGGGACTCAGGCGGTGCAGACATCGATGCTGTACGCTGTCGTTGGACCCTGAGCCGTGCCATACGCTCCCGTTCCCTCCTCTCCTCGTCCGCTTGTTCGCGTTCTCTGTGGAGCTCAATCTCATGTGCACTCGCCACCTCGCCATTCACATCCTCAATATCCTGCAGACCTTTATGCGTGATCTTTGCACGAGGCACAGTTGATTTGAGCAAGATAGAATACTCAAGGGCCTCTTTCTCCGCGAGTATGATCGACTGTTTTGTTTCCTCGTCCGCTAGGTCAGTGGAAGACATCAGAGAAATCTCTTTCGGAGAAATGTTCCCAGATGTAATGCGTCGGTGAATATTAACACGGTCAACTTTGCTAAGGTTAAACTGCAACATCCGGAAACGATCCCTGGTTAAAAAGTTAAAAAAAGAGAACGTCAGCTCAATCTGACAGGCAAAAATCATGGAAGGTCGACGAACTTGTATTTTCCTCCTGCGTGAGGTTGCCCTGCTTTATCTGGTTCAGAGTAAATATCGAAGACACAACTCTCAAGCTCAGTGGCAAACTGGCGCGACTCGTTAACCAAGGCATCCTTTTCCTCATCCGTTAGCTCTTCCAGTTTTTTAGCCATTATTGTCCTACCCGCATCCGTACGAATGCTAGTATGCGGGTACCGCAAGAAAATATCTCGGAATAATTCTTCAAGCTTTCCTAAACAATATTTTCGTGCGGGGTCATCGGCAGGGGACTGGGATTCTTGACGGCTTCCTGATTTCTTCCGTTTCGGTGGCGGAGGAGAGCTCTGCACCAGATTACTGTGTGCTGACTTTCGTTTTAATTGGCCAGAAACACTTGGTGAAGGAGATGGGGAAACTCTGGCACGTCTAAGACGTCGTTTTACCGATTCATCAGGTGATTCCGAATCCGATGGACTGGAAAGCCGGCGTAGACGTCTGTTGCGCTGTATCGTAAAAAGCGGACATGAGCTCAAGTAGATGAAAAAGAGTCCAAACGGCGTACCTGTTCCTGGTTTCCCCTCAACTCCGTGTCCTTTTCAAAATATTCATCTTCGCTACTCTCCGCATCTTCTGACTCCTCGTTAAGGTCCGGCGTCGTCTTGTGCGCGTTTAGAGCCAGCTTCCTCCTAGAAGCAATAGTGGATTCATCGTCGCTTTCCTCTTCAATCGCCCCATCGCCCTCCCAAATCACTGGATGAGAGAAAGGAGAGTCAGTTTCTGGCTAAAATATGTATCATAAAGCAAGAAAAATAGAAGTATGGGTCAGACGAAAGTATATTTAAGCAAGTTCAGCGCTCTGCCCCTGGTGCCATTTGGCATCGTGGTCATATCCTGGTCATACCAGGTGCAGGTGTCCCAAAAACACTCATACGAGTCATTCGAAAGGCACAGACGAGAGTGCATCGCGGGTTTGGGACACATTTGTGGCCATGACTCATATGGTATACCGCCATGACTGGGATCATATCAGTGTGAAGTGCAGACAAGTGTCTTGATATCACGACAGAAACATGGCTGCAACGACAAGAAAGAAACGAATGCGGAATGCAGGCAACAAACGCATCCTCAGGCAAAGAATTTACGGTAGAGTATAGTTTCTCCAAAAAGACTACAAGGGTGGCGGCGATACAGGGGACGCCAGTACATAAGTCGGAGGAAGGGACAAGCAACTCACAAGCTGTATGACGGCCACAAGACGACGTACATGTCGGACAAATATAAACACCTGAGGCGGGACATGCGGTTAGATTGAAGTTTCAAAGGAAGTCAAAAAGAGGCTCACTAATTTCCTCAGCCTCTGGCTCAGTTAGATCTACACATGTAAAATGGTACCTGTACTGTTAGCGTTAGATATCGTCCCCAGCATGAAATGCGAGTGAGTAAAAGAAAACAAGGACGTACCAAATCCTGCATGAAGCACAATAGACCATCGGCGACCCATCGTTGCCTTTCGAACAAACACAATCGAGATCGAGGAGCTTCTTTTTCGACCTGTCCTTCTTTCCCTGTTTGATGGCAGAGGACTTGAGATTTTCTTTTCCGTTGATGCTGTGAGGCTCCACATCCATATCGTCAGCTTGGGCGGATCTCGCCCCATGACTCCGAACTTTTGCTTTCGCAGCTGT
>Ga0307513_10004011_pt1 | contig 19757 bp, 23 predicted proteins | sample 15_EM_MG_FD_202174 | JGI IMG/M metagenome (GOLD analysis project Ga0307513, IMG submission 202174) | Populus trichocarpa ectomycorrhiza microbial communities from riparian zone in the Pacific Northwest, United States - 15_EM | ecosystem: Host-associated > Plants > Roots > Unclassified | place...
GAGCCGAAGCCCGAGTAGACCTCTAGTTCCAAGATGGATTTGAGCCCGTTCAAAAAATCTATACGAAGGGAGCGAAGATCCAAAGCTGAACGTCCCAGGCAACCATTGAAATCGAAATTTCATATAGAATTAACCGTACCTTGGCATAAGAGATACAAGTACGAGGCGGTGAGCATGGACAATACTTCCAAAGACATCACGGTGGCTCTCGCAGAAATTAATGCCAATGAGCTAGGGCCGTCAGGTCAGCCAAAAAATAGAGATTATAAACGCGATGCACAAACTTTACGTCTTGATTATGCATCTCGGCTGACTGCGTCGATACGGGTGGTGCAAGATAGCTCCGCTATGTACGAAGCTATGGCAGTATCTATACCTTTCCCGTGATAGTTCAAAGAAGGATCTGTCGCAGCGAGGGTTGGGGGTAGGCCATTGTTCATGGCTGGGTTACATAGCTCAGTGCTCTGAGCGAAGAGAGATTTTCCGATGTGGTGTAAGGCAAGACGGGTCTTCTCCATGGCGTTTGTAACCGACATTGCCTGGAAATTTCCGCCATGACAAATAATGCCTGTCTCGCTCTCAATGAGAGGATTGTTGGTGGCTTGTTTTAACGACGTTCACGTTAGGGAATTCGGGGTAAAGGAAAATGGACCGAAAACTCACTTGAATTGCATTCTTGCGTGATAGCGACATGTACAGCAAGTATGTCTTCAATTTGTGGACCAAGGAACCGAGGAGCCGTACGCAACGGATAACGGTCTTGCCTCAATAGGTATCGATCTTCCTCAAGGGTAACCTCCTCTTCATGAAGTTGAGCCAGCTTGCTACCTTGCAAAAGGTTCCAGATATTCTGGGCGCATTCCACCTGAGGTTGACTGCCCATGAGGACGAACAAACAAATGACAGAACGAACCTGGCCAGGGTGAGGACGAGCAACCGCGTTGCATCTGAACCACGGGTCCCATTGAGAGCTTCTGTACCCATGGCAGTACAGACTTGAGCCAAGAGGGAAAGATGGATGGCGCCATCGATAGCAAGAGCAGCCATAGCGGCTGATACGGCAGTCCTGTTCACGATACCAAGATGCTACTTGGGGTCAATGCGATGGGTTCGATCGAATGACTTTTTTATGCTTTGCCAGAAGGTGATATTTGGCGAGGATTGAAACCCTTGGCAGGGCCATGGTAGACCAGAATGGACGGGTTGCCAACTGACTTGAGGGTTAACTTTAAATTGGCTGAATGGTTGAAAAAATGCACCTAAAGCCCCAGCGATGTAAGATAGTGGGGACACGTCTATGGAACAGGGGATATCATAAATAAAGAACTTGTTCTCATGGTGGCGCATTTCACCTGAGGTCGACTGCGCATCAGAATTCGAGAGGACGAAGAAACAAATGGCCGAACGAACCTGGCCAGGGTGAGGACGAGTAACCGCATAAATAAAGGCTGCATATGAACCACGGGTCCCTTTGAGGGCCTCCGTGCCCATGGTAGTACAGACTTGAGCTAAGAGGGCAAGGTGGATGGCGTCGTCGATAGCAAGAGCTGCCACCAGCGGCTTCTACGGCAGTCCTGTTTACGATACCAAGATGCTCCTTGGACGCCAATGCGATGGGCCCGATTGAATGACTTCTTGATGCTTTGTCAGAAGGTGATTTTTGGCGATGATTGAAATCCTCAGGGCCATGGTAGACCTGGATGGATGGGTGGCCAATTAACTTGAAGGTTGGCTTTAAATTGGTTAGATGGTTGAAAAAATGCACCTAAAGCCCCAGCGATGTAAGATAGCGGGGACAAGTCTATGGAACAGGGGATATTATGAATAAAGAGCTTGTTCTCATGATAATTTCCACGAACTTCCCAAGGCCGAGATGCTCCCTCTCAAGGGAATGACTGGTGTGATATTGGCGGAGATCAATTCATTCATCTTTTCGATTAATTCCCATCTGAGGAAAATAAGTTTGGTACTACGCCAAATAATAATGCCTACCTGATGCCTGGATGACCGCGAATGAGTTCATTCGAATCAATATTGCGGCCCTGAAATTATATATAGTTAGGAATGAGATGCTTATTAACTGGGGAGAACAACCCATGACTCCGGCATGGTAGTCGAATTGCTGGGGTCGCGTAGAGGCAAAATGCTCGGTGGCTGCTCGGGGGTGGGCAGTACCCCGATATGTAGGTGCTGAAGGAGAGCATGGCCAAGCTTCAGCACGTGTATCGGCTACGAGATCATATCAGCATCGGGAGACGGTGGAGAATGAACAGCTTTATTGACCACCGCCACTATATCCGGTGGATAAACCATAAATACTTGGCCCACATGCGACATTGTTGACCAGCGACTCTCTTCAACGCGTCGTCTTCTATAAACCGAGGGCACCCATGGCTCACTTTATAAAGCCCCATCCGAGATGTTTTTGTCCTTGAATGCGCCTAGACGAAGACGAAAGAAGTATGTTGATCAAAGGTTGGAACAATACAGGAAGGAGAGCGAGGCTGATGACAAGAGAGACCTCTCGGATAGGGAATAGTTAGGTGGATGATAATAAAAGGCATAAGGGGATAACAAAAGACGGGAAAATTATCTAATACGACCTTGATGTCGGCACGAACCAAACATAGAGCAATCCAGTCACCTCCATAAAACACATCCTATCGGTTTCCTCTTATCGTTATTCCTTACTGTTCATCAATCACAAAGCCCGCCGCCAACCCCATCACATTATTCGGATCGCACTCGTGTCGTATGCGTTTCAACCAATCGTAATGGTCGCGATAAATAGCCTTAACCGGAGTATCCTCGAGTGTGATGTTGAGGTACAGCGGCAGGTCCTCGGTCGTGCACTTCTCCTCCAGAGCAACCATGTGCAACGCCTCCAGAGACTTCGCAATTTTGTCCAGCCAAAATTCGTCTTTGTCCCTCCCTGACCATTCAAACCATCCGACCAGAGGGCCAAAAACGGTTCCTTCTTCATGTGGCCAGGCGCAGTCTTCTCGTTTGACACCCTTGAAGGCATCCTTATGGAACGGCCAGATTTCATACGAGACTCGTGTCCCTTGGTTTTCCGCCATAAAAGACGACAATACCTGCGAAATGAGCGAAAGGTTTATTTTTTGCAATGTTGGATGGCTCTGTCTTACCTTTGCCTCATATTCTGCCGCGTCGATGAGGGCACGGGTGAAAGTTTTCACCATGATACTAGCCATTCGCCCTCTGGGGTCAGGAGGACTGGGAGGGTATCCTGATTAAACCTCGATCATGCTAATTCTGGAAACATACCTCTCCATCACCATTGTCTTTCCTGCAACCGTGAATGTCGCCAGTGAATTCCTGTTTTTCAAGGCAATGAGTAGTTGTTCTGCGAACGCAGAAAATTGCAGCAATGCACCGATTGATTTTGCTTTTTTTCTGAAGTGACGTGAATAGTTTTCTGTAAAACGACAATAAGCAGTCGTCCGGCGTTAAGCCGAAGGATTGGAAGCACTTCTCAATTCTACTAGCGTCGGGGATAATCCTATGCGCAAGACAATAAGTGCTCTGGTTACTAACCCAAGATACTGGGGAACGCACGCTTTTAATCCCGGTAAAGAACCAGGGTCCACGGGCTGAAAATCTCTACAAGTAAAGACAACATTGAGCACTTATTCTTTCTTCTAGGGAAGTGAAAAGCGTTTACGTTTCCAGTGTCTCCAGTGAAACTGGTAAATGTCTGAGAGAAAAGGCTTCGTACGCCTCGGCAAGACTTTGAGCGACATCTCGATTCTCTGTAACATTGTCGAATAAACCCGGCGAAAATTTTTTGGCAGCGTGAACCTCTCACCTGGAACCTGAGTGAATCGGGATGAAAAGCTATTGGTGTACCATTCATACAGTGGAATATACGACTATTCCAGATAGGTGAATTCCCTGACTCAGACAATACACCAAGGCAAATGAATTACCTTCAATTCGCCGTCCTTGAGATCATGTCGAAATTGTGCTAAGAGTACAGCTTCCTGCGGCAGTGTTTCTTCCTGGATGAAACTGACCAGGATATCTTTGACAAGGCCACTCTCAGATTCGGCGAATTCTTTTGATACGACGGGCGAGGTCTGTATCAACTACCATCAGTGAAAGCCACTACACCGACACGGGAAACTGACCCTCATGGCATGATCGTAAACCCGCAGAGTAAACTGGGTTACGATCCCAAAGTTATGCCCTCCTCCCTTCCCAGTCAAACGAATATAAGCCCCCTCTCGTATCACGGTAGAGCGATCGTACCTTGAGCGCCTTGAAAATTTCAGGATTCTCTTCATCATTGACGTTGCAGATACCCCTATTGGGCAGAACGACCCGGAACCCAATAATATTGTCGATACCCAATCCAAACCTATTGGTTAGGAGGGAGTAGCCTCCACCCAAGAGCCATCCTGAGACTCCTACCCGAGGGTCGGCACCAACGACACCGAGGGCAGGGCCAGAACCAGACGGTTTCAAATAGTCGTAGACTTCCCCCCAGATGACACCCGCCCCAACATCAAGAGCCTTCTTTTCCCTGTTGTAGTTAATGTAGTCAAATCGTTTCATAGAAATAAGGATGCCTTCTTTGGGTGGATAAATCTTCGGAATGGAGATATGGCCACCGCTCTTGATCTATGGTATTATCCCTCAGGTGAATATGAGATATAATGGAGAAACGATACTATATACCCCGAATGGAATTCTTATTTTTGTAGGGAGTTCTATTTTCTGTGCAAGGAGTTCAATCTAAAGCGGCAAAAATTAGGAGCCCATAACAACAATCCAAAAAGAAGAGCACTTACAAGCCCACGCAAAGCCATTTCGTTACCAGGTTCCACGACAAACCGCGTGACTTCCGAGATGCCATTCGGGAACCAGTGCACTATCGCGCTTTCATACGCGGGAGTCCCTAGCCAGGGATGAAAGTCATTATATTATGATGTCGTTCCATATGAAGGCGGATACACACCTCGGGCATACACACGGATTATGTTTTTCAAGGTGCTTAAACGACCTAGGTCGTTTATGAATTGCTCTAAATCGTCCTGAGTGTGGAATGATCAGAACGCAGGTGATAGGGGAGCAAAAAGATAACTTACCGCCATATTTGGACGAAGTCGAGATTAGATGATGACCTGACTCGGATCTGAATGGTAGGGAGACAAAGTGTACTTTGGAATGATAACCAAGTATGCCCAGAGGAGGGGGGATGAAAACGATGATGCGGGAAGCCATTTACCTCTTGTATATCTCGAAAGGAAACTTGGAGATTAGGCGTCATATGTTCGAAAGGACAGCATTGGCGCTTGTGACCAAGATTAGGATGGCCACCCAATGGCCACCTGTCAATAGGTCCTTATCTGTATCGATTGATAATCTCGAAGATCAGACAACCGCAAAGGGCGCTGTCGAGAAAATTTGGGCACAAAAATTGGTCATTCCAACTTTCCAAGGGGTTTCGGACGAAAATTTGGTCAAAATCTGACCCATTGTGGAACTCCCTTGGAATGGCGAAGCTGCTTCGGCGAGATCCGAGCAGTCACCAAGTTTAGGCGCTCACGAGTCGTGCTAACGGAATCACCTCTCCGAAAATTCCAGAGCCCGACTGGGGTTCAAGAATAACTAGGTGGTTCCGCTTCTCAGCGACGCAAATGCGCAAACGGTACCATTCAGATGAAGAATTTGTATCTTTGGATCTCGACAACATGCTCTTTGGATATATGAGCATGGAAAGGGGTGATTGCTTGAGAATACAGGCCCATAGATGGTAAATGTAGATTACTTATAGTATAGTGGAGAATGTGGAACGGGAGGTACCCGAGTGGACAGACACTCCAATTCCACGAGGCGATGGAGAAGAACATGAAAATCCATGGGGAATAACAGATGGGATACCATGTTCGCTACCCAACAAGGCTGGTCCCCATTCGAAGCAGAAGTACTTACTCCTCTCAAACTGCAAAACAATAAAGTACCTCATTTCGGTGCTAGTACTGTACTATTACGACCGATCGTTCAGTCATATGTCATGAAGGGTCGTGAACTGAACAAATTTGGAACTTGTCATATGTCATTTGGTCCTATGAACATCTTCAAAACACACCGAAAATAGGCTAAAAATGAAAAATTTCCCCAAGTTCGTCTATATTTGGACCATTTTGCTTAATTGATAAACCTGGAGGGCAGCTCCCCTGAAAAACAGGTAACCTGACTCTGTATGACCCATAATTTTTGGGTTTACTTTACGATGTGAACATTTTTTTTTCCAGTCATCGGTCACTTGGAGATTTGAACACCTATCCCAGTGAACAATTGGTGTCATATGTCATACCCTGTGAACGTTAACGATCGGTCGTAATAGTACAGTACTTTTATTGGCATAGGTTGCTCAGCATGGAAAGCACCCTTGTCTTCTTTCAGACGACTTCTTTCCTTCTCTATACGATTTGAAATGGCACAGACGGGCAAATGATGACTTCTTTCTGAACTTTATCAAGGGAAAGGTTGGGGTTTTGGTTGTCAGGGGATTTCCTGAATCCTGATTTTCTGAGATTTTTCGAAAAACTCACATCGTGACTTGATTGTAACACATCGGCAACATCCGAGCTAGGCGCTCACGAGTCGTGCTAACGCATACGTCCCTCGCCTAACTCTACGTGCACTGAATATATCACTCATGAACCCTCGGTATAATCACTATCGATTTGTGCCAGCTTTGTTGGGGTGCACATCTAACACGCGGGTGTCCAGAATCTATGGCATCGGTGATTGTATGTAAGCAGTCCATCAGCCGAGGATGATGGACTCCGAGTCGGAGAGTTTCAAGAACACATTGCCAATCTATCCAAATCCAACTTGTCAGCCTCACATCAAATGACCAAAACCCAGAGAGTCGGCGGGTTCACGCCACTCATTCCGACTTCTAACATTAGCGCTCAAATGGGTATAAAGCTATACCTGGTACTTCTTTCAAACTTCTTTCTCAGAACATTCCATGGAATCTATCAGATCAGATCGACTTTTCTATTCGGAACTGCAGTGACCGGTCTACTCAGACTGGATCGTTGAAGACTCGGAGAGGGGGTCCAATAGCCAACCAATTACCATCTAGTGTACCAATTCGGACGGTCATTCATTCACTTCAAGAATCCAGCTTTCTTTTTCAGGATTTGCCTTTGGGGTCCCAATCCAATTGCCCTCCACATGCGATTTCCAGCCCCAGTAAGTACTCATTGTACTAGTACAACGTGTACTTGAAAATGGATTGCGGTTCTTGAATGGTTCGCGACGCCAAAATATTATGCCCAACCCACGAAATGTTTGACTCCCACGATCTGAAAAGTCCGCAAGTGGCAAGATGTATGCCCTTACAACTATCTCGGAGACCTCAGCTTCCGGTGCTTCGTGTTTCCCTAAGAACCTGAATCCCTGCTGCAGAAACGCATCTCAAAGCTTATACTAGCCTTATTGATATCGACCGCATGTCGTGTTTTTATTCAGTTTGTTATTACAGAAAAATAAATCTCTGGGAACTACAACCGTGGTGCCGCCAGCATTCAGACTAATCTTATAACGGTAAGGCCGACCGCGGTCGGCATAGCCCACTACCTTATCCATGGCAATAAGTATGTGAGTATATATTATTTGGGTGCGAATACAGCAAGCATAATAGTAGTATAAGTGGGGCTCAAGTCATATTCTTGTGTTGAACAAAGAGCCTTCTTACTTCAAATTTCCTTTCCGGACACAAAAACTAGTAACGAGTTGCATACAATCATCGGCAGCAGATATGCATATTCACGGGCGGATAAATGAGGAGCAACAAAGACACCTAACCCATTTTCACGATACTTTGAAGCAACTTGCATGTTAGGATGTTTTACTAGATCGAATAACATAGACTTATCGTATCTTTTCGCAAGACCTCCATGGTATCATCACTCAATGTGGCACCAGGGCCTGCAACATCAGAGTCACATGTATATGGAGGACGAATCAGACATCTCATGGTCATGCGATCGACAACTAGGCTCTGGGGATAATCAGTAGTATAACACAAGGTCATGACAATGGAACTCATCAGCAACGGAGAAGATGAGAAAAGGTCGGACGGGTTAAACGTCTCCTGAACTTTCAATCCACAAAACGGAGGCATAGGTACTAGACATAATGAGAGGTAGTGGAGCACAAGTTCTTGACGAGATAAATTCCCCTGCATGGCGAGGACGCACGGCGGGAAATGGGAACGATGACAAAACAAGACAAGTATCATCCGAAAGTAGCATTTGGGAATCAGGAACTCAAGGTGCCATGTTTCACATCAAAGCAGCATCAACAGGTTCGGGGATGAGGTTAACAAGACAGGAAAATGCGCCCATTGTCGTGACGACTGAAATGGGCGTGCAGGATTTTACACGTCGATAATTGAACATGCTGCCGAAAGAAGGCGACACAATGGATATAGGAGACTCGCAGTGGAAAGCGGTCTCTGCAGGGTATCTCAGACAGTGGAGGTGAAAAAAGCCATGGTTAATGTAAGTGCGGCTGAATGGATAGAGGGAGTGGAACGTCATGGGACGAAGAGTGCGGGAAAATAATACTATGGAAGGCAGTTAGCATAGCCACATTCAAACCGCCCGCCAAAAACCCTGAATGTGAAATCGATAATACCCTCTACCTAAAGGTAGTGGGAATTTACATCGACATGGGCTTTGATAATAGTACATAGATGAAATTTTGTAAAAATTTCCTTTACCATGCGTCGACTTGAAAACTCAATGCAAAACTCAGAAAAGACTCGCCCATGGTGGAATATCTGTGCGCTGGGTCTCCCCAACAATGTGGTCATAAATACGTTGAGCAATAACTGGTTCAACCTGATGGAAGACAAGGACTGAAAGGAAAGAACGGATGTAAGTAAATAGCGAGTTTACTGGCAAGCGGAATACAACATACGCTGGTTGTGCAGGATCTCCAGGCTCTTGACGAGCTTGAGGCCACCAGAGATGTTGCTGATAAACGCTTCCTTTTCACTATCATTCCAGCAATTCCACAAAGCACGAGGTTGCGCAAAATCGTCTGTGGAAGTGGCGATTAGAATATTTGGCATTCAAATTAAAGCTCAACTATTATCTCACCAACAGAAATCATAGTTAATTGACGGTTAACGGTGCCATTGAACCTTTCGTGCCGGTTGTTATTGTTGATTTGGGAGTCGATAGCATTCGGGGGGCCGTTAAAGCCGAGGGACGGAATGCTGCTCAGGTAGTTGGGCCGCCTGCCTTGGGTTACGAATGAAGCGGTGCCACCACGCTGGAAATTAGCAACGCCAAAAATAGGCGCATTGCAAGGGAGCTGCTTGTGGTTGACTCCGAGGCGGTAGCGTTGGGTATCCGGATAGATGAGAAGACGAGATTGGAACAGGGGATCGGGAGAAGGTTCAATGTAAGGGATCATATGGGCCGGCGCGAACGCCAGCTAGCGTCGTGTCAGTACAACGATGTTAGTTCTGGTGAAAAAACCACCAACCTGTTCAATCTCGTCAAAGAAGTTTTCAGGGTTCCTGTTCAAGACGAGCTTGCCGATCGGGCGAAGAGGGAAATCGCCGTGCGGCCAAATTTTGGTAACATCGAGTGCGATGTGACGGTAAGCGCCCTCCGCTTGGTCGAGTGTCATCGTTTGCTAAATTGGGGTTAGTCGCATTGATATATATGCACGAACGTAGAACATACTCACAATGTTGACAGTCCACGAAGGGAAGTTGCCAGCCTCGATGGTCTCAAACAACTTCCGGGCACCATAATCAGGGTCTTCACCAGCGAGTCTGGTCGCCTCGGCGGCACTGAGGGTCTACCAAATCACAAGTTTGGGGGAGTTTGAGTCACCAGAAGGAAGTGCATACCTTGACTCCGCCATCAACTTTGACGTGGACCTTGACATAATGGAAGGTGCCGTCCTCCTTACACCACTTGAATGTAGTTCCACCAAAGCCATGTTGTTGGTGGAAGCCGTCAGGAGTCCCACGATCGGAGAAGATCATCATCACTTGGTGAACTGTCTCCGGGTTTGAGGAGAAAAAATCCTACAAAGTGGGTTAGAGCTATAATTTGTGATACCGATAGACAAGGAGTTACCCAGGTCATGTCAGGATCTTTCAAGTTAGTCCGGGGGTTTCTCTTGACCGCGTGAACCAAGTCGGGGTACTTGCCAGGGTCCCTGATAAAGAAGGTAGGAGTATTTAGAAAGACCCAGTCCAAGATGCCTTGGTCGGTCTTCAATTTGATAGCGAAACCATTGACATCGCGAGCGGTATCAGCTGAACCTAACTCGCCGGCGACGGTGGAGAAACGGACGGTGGCGTCGACCTTGTTGCCAGGGCGGAAAAGGGTTTGGGATGTAATATCGCTCAGGTCATCGGTGGCTTCGAAGTAGCCATAAGCGCCAGCACCCTTTGCATGAACCTACGATCCTTGGTGTCAGTGTCTGGGAGGAATGCCAATCTGAGTGAGTGATATTCACGAGACGCTCAGGGATACGCTCGCGAGCGAGGTGCGCTAGGTTATCGACGGTGTGGAAGTCTGTATATTCGTTGATGAGAAATGGATGGCAGAATAAGAGAAGAGAAGGATACAACCTTGGAGGAGGAGGGGACCATTGGTGCTTACACGCTGGGCAGCGTCGGGATAGTTAACGGGGGACCCAACGGAATTGGTGTAGGTAGCCATTGGGTGGTGCAATTGGCAGATGAAAGGAACGAATCTGGGAGCTTACATGTAAATTCGGCATGTTATCACCTGCACCTGGTGGTGGGGCAGCTTCGGGCAGCTTCGCCATTGTGGAATGGTGAACTAGAAGCTGCCGTAGATTGGCATAGGTCAGCTGGCATGTCGGTGAGAACTTGAGCTCAGCATGGAAAGCACCCTCATTTTCTTTGACACAGTTCTTCACGACAGGGCCATTGACATCGGGGGAATAGATTACTTCTAGGGACCCAGGATACACCGCCATTCCAGGTGGAATTACTTCAGTACTGGCGCACTAGGGCCGAGGCCTTGAGGTTTGGGTTCTATTTTCGATGAAGCGATCGAGGACTTTAGGCAATCGAAATTGAATCGAAACCGTCTTCCTGTTAAGGATAAACCCATTCAATTTGCTTGATATGAATGGAGCTGTATGCTTGGCGACTGGGTTCGCTGGGTCATTCTGTGTGTGACCGTGACCTGGGCTGATATTCTTTTTGATTGTGTGACATTCGTGATGGTGTTCGGCAACATAGGCGCTGGACCTAAGAGAGGTTTTAAATATGTGGTGGCGGTCCCTCGCCATGCAAACGCACTCCTGTACTACAGCAGGTAGCTAATAGGCTCAAAAATAAAACATCTTTCGTTCAAATTGGAGCACTAGTCATCGATATATTCAAGTTGCTCGCCCACATGTATGCCAGTGGTGTTGCTTAACAATAACATCTCGAGTCGGAGCTCTCAGTGGAACCCATTTAATTAGCTATAAGAGTCTACGGTTACTAGAGGCGTTTGTAAGCTCAAAATAGTTCGTCCCCTCGTGGACATCTTCGAAGTTGTCCAGTTCTGGTCTCAGCTTACCAAAAAAATTTGTATCTATCAAAAGATCTTGCGGATCATATTAACTGTATCAATAACTCCCAGATTTCTATTATTAACCGTACTTCATATCGCCTATCAGCGTTACGAAACAATTTTCTAAAAAGACCCGGCGCAAAGCGCTTGCAAAGCGCCGCTAAGGATGTTTTACAAGCTGTCGGAAGTTGCCGATCCTTGTCAATTCGAGAGGTAAGTATCTCATTCAACGACTGGTCATGAACCTGTGGGGTACTTCCAAACAGTCTGGGATCCGGCCCGGAATGTTCTGGTCTACCAGGTGGCAGGATCTAAGGTTTGAGGGTTCCCCCGAACAGATCCCTCGACGAGTAAGTAGTAGAGATCTATTGTAGATTTGGCGGTGGGTATAAGGGAAAGTGTCTCCTCGTCCTTGTCATAACCTCACCCCACCCAAGAACACCAATACCAAGATGTCTCTACCGACCCAAGTTACACTTCCTCCTGGAGTTTACACTGTCCTGATTCCGGGCGTCAACTTTCAGGACGGCTCGGACAAAGCTCTTACCAACCCTGCAGACAACGGCAAGCCCTTCACTATCGAAGACTATGACCCGAAAAATACCAATCAGCAAGTTCGTGAGCAATCAACCATTTTGTACGATATTCCTCACAGCCCTGTCGTCTCACAGTTCATCGTCAACGGCTCTGGTTTAATCTTTGCCAGTTTTAATCGAAACAGCCTTGCCTATTCCCAGATCCCCAGTCTTCTCCAAGAACGCGTCAGGCGCTCCACGACGGGTGTTGGGTGGCTCATCGGCGTTGAGCCGTAAACATTTTTTTATTCACATATATTATGCACTGATACTAACACCCTTTCCTGTTCCCAGGGTCCCTGGAGGCTGGAAGGGCTACATCCTTACCCCCGATGAAAACAAGTATTACTGGAATCCTGATTATGATGAAGAGGTACTATTTTTATTTTTATATTTTATTTTGCATGGACTAACAATATTCGTAGAGTGTTAAGCTCAGCAGGACGGTATACAAGGAGTGGATCTTCATTCCTGTCCCTAACCCGGCGTCTACTTGAAGGATTGTTGTGATACCTTTCCCTTTGGTCGAAATTTGTACAAAGAATCTATATACATGCTACCGTGATGTTGTACCGAGTTCAAATTTATGCTACATAGTGTGTCCCATGTCCTCACCTTGAGTATCACAAGCACGATGTTTGATGACCATGGCTAGCGTGTCTGGTCCGGTTTTTCCCTGATGGCTTCAATGTCTCAAAGTTTGCTCAAAGTACTCTGTGACAACGGGATCACTTGATATGGGAGATAACAAGTGATTGAATCGGCACACGGAAGATTGAGGGTAGTGAACAAGTAAAGAACAGTATAAAGGTCCTGAAATTCACTGGGGGTCAAGGTAAATACAGGCCACTATTTATACTAGCTAGAGTACTCGAGTCAGGAAACGAGTCCTACTAAAAAATGACTAGATTAGACGAAGACGAATCAAAGAGAATCATAGAGGAATCATAACGATGGAAAGAGAATGAACTGGTAACTGCGGGAAGATAAGATCGGAAGTGAAGATAAGATAAGATGAAATCTCGGTCGTTACTTCCTCCATTCAAGTTATCTCCCAATTTTTTTGCTGTGTTGTGAACGATTCTAATAAATAGGGCAGTCATTCCTTCTCTCCTCCCTTCGTCTTCACAGCTCCTTTCGCTGTAAGTCTCTATGATTTGTATTCTGTGAGTTCTATACTCCTTTCATGATCACTCTTTGCTGACTGAACAACTCTCGTAGTATTTCAACCCCGTCTGTTTTTTTTTTCGAACATGAAACCCTGTCTAACACCATCTCGTATGATTCAAACCCTGGAGAATCTCCCTGCCGGTTCCGGGAGTAGCCTTCGCGGCTACCACTGTTCAAATTGTGGGCAGTTTGTTGCATTCAAGGCTTGCCAAAGCAATGCCAATGGAAATTGGGGCGGACTTGTCGCAACGGTACGTAATTGAAATATGAATCGTTTGTATATACTTACCTTTCGTCATTCAAGTGCGCATGCCACCTCACCAATGCTCAATGCACGTTCATACGCTTCGCCCCTGGCGGCAGCAAGTTTCCAAGCGCGTCGCCCCCTTCCATGTCAACTCCCACCTTCCTGCCTACTCCCCTAACCCTCCCAACTGGGCCCCATCCCTTCACGGTGCCCTATCTAAGGCTGTGGGCACTGCAGACGACGGATCTGCCGTAAACACTGTATCGAACAAGGACCAGGTGGTGCACATCGAAAAAGCACAAAGCAGCCGACTCGAGTCAACGCCCTCCGTCTATACCACCTCCTCAGCATACCCCTCTCCTTCTTTCCTCTACCCCGGCTGCTGCTGCCCTACCACCTCCCGTTACATTTACATGGCCCGCTGAGCTGAGAGGTCCCAGGCAACTTCCCATCACAACAGCGGCATCCCTTCCGAACCGCTAGACGACGAACCTGAAATCCAGTCCATTCATCAGGGCTTTACCTGGCCGTACTTCAAGCTCTCGACCGCAATACTTTCCCTCATCGACCTTGAGCACGCAGGCGAATTAGGTGCATTACAGATGTACGACGATGCAGATCTTGAAGCCTGGCTCACAGTCATGTTGTCATCATCCTTGACTCATGAAATCTTTACTTTATGGAAGAAATACCTAGCCCATGAACGGAAGTAGCTACTGCGCGAACTGCGGTTCCAGCGGAAAACGCGACAATGAAGACAAGGAACCGAGGACGTGGGCAGGGGCCTGTAGTGGAACGACAGTCAGACTCTGCACAGGGATACATTTGGGCGGGTCATGTCGAAGGAAGGGAATCTTTAATGGTCGACAAAAGGATAACGAGAAGAAAGAGATGGGCCCACCATGTCTATCGTGGCCCCGTCCTTGTGGCAAGTCATCGGTGGGATCTGTATGATCTGTATGACGGAGAACGCAGGCACTTCGGAACCGTCGTGCACGACGGCATCTCCTATTTCTAATTCCATTTTGAGCCCTCCTTCCTTCCGTGTTCGACAACTTCCCCTCGGCGTGCAATCCTTTCCTTTCGACTTTAGTCCTATTATCACCCACCCACCTCCCGGCGCTGGTAGAGTGGTGCGTTTGTGATGGAATTCATCCGCCTTCATCCGCATCGTCTCTTTGCCCTGGAGTCCAGACAACCTTCCAATCAAGTTCGGGTCGTCTGGCCTTTATACCCCACCACACCACCACCTCTCCATTATGTTTACATATAATATGCGGTCGCGATGATAACACACGAGAAACCTGAGAAATCCCCCGTCCCAATTCCCCAGCACGTTTCGTCGGCACAAGCAGCTATTAAGTCACCTTCTAAGCCTGGCGGTGGTGTTCAGCAGATGAGAGCAGGAAGCCGGCATTCCCTTTACCGAGAAGGAGAACGGTAGACTTACTTTCTACTCGACGCAAATGGGGGGAGCTTGATTCTGCCCAGAATTCGACTTCCCTCGCCCTTAATTAACTTTTCTTCCGCTCCTTGCATTATTGGGCATTGGGGACGAAGGTGGAGATGCAAACGCCGGTAATTGGTAGGGCGCTAGCATAGGAGAGAACGAGACGAGACAAAAGAGGGTGTTAGTGTTGGGTTTAGGTGTCCGTGACCTTGTCTTTGGGGTATCTCTATCCACCGAGGGATGGCGGCATCCCTGGAACCAGACTCGCCACCCTCCTCCATGAAAATCCACTTTTCTGTTTAAAATCGATCGTGAAGGTGGTCAAAACGTCGTTTGTGAAACCCTTACGACCTCAAACATATGCGCTTCGGAAGTGTCGCAGGAAGGAATATACAAAACCTTACCGAGGACCACACGATTCGTTTCCGCCTCGTAAAGAATTGAAAATTTGACTGCAGGATTCGAGTCTGTGAGTTCATTACTGTCACGTTAAGTGAAATAACTCACCCGCTTCGATATCTTGCTGGCAGCGCCGTCGACCTGATCCTCCACACTTCTCTCCGCCTCTTGATCTCACCTCCCTGGTGTTCGTTTTCGTTTATCTGTTGTTAGGGAGTTCACAAGTAACACCGAATGTGGGTCCCCTGTTTCTTTCCTGTATCTCTTATTCCTCTTTTCCACTTTCGTTGTTCGTGTTCGTGTTCATTTCCTTTCTTCTGACTTCGACATGGCTCTCTTTGGATCCTGTTCTTCGGTTCTCTGTCATCGTCTTCTTGTCCTGTTTCAACTTCAAACTTTCAGACCTTTTCTTGTTTTCATCTTGTCACCTTTTCTCATCTTGATTGACAACGCTGAATCCCGATATGAAGTCATAATTTTTATTCGCTCGTATAGACACCAAAGTACTCTAACAAACCTACTACAACCTCGTTTCAATATCCCATCCACGCTCGACGCACAAGCCCAGCGACTGAAACAACGGCAACAGCTTCCAGCAATATCTGTTCTGGGTGCTAAAGGACTACCGCCCCGAACTTCCTCTCCCACCTCCACATCGGCAGCAACCCTAACCCATTTTTATCGCAGCCGAAGGGAGAGGTGCTATCACAGGAACAAGGAGAATACCTACACCTTCTGGGGCACCAACGCGAGGTACTGTGCCGCTTGGGAGTATGCAGAGCTGTTGATCGAGTTCGGCAGTTGGAGAGGAGGCTCGGGTGACAACGACAATTTCCAAAGTCAGTATCAACGCGCCTTCCAGTGGCAGCGAGTCTTGTACGTGTGCCTCTGCGCCTCTTGTCTCTTCCGTTGACCATATCGGTAGGATGAACTAGTGTTACCTCACCGGCGATAGTAGAAATCCGCATTGCACGGAAAGCCTCTAAGGTCGAGCGGCCTTCGGTTCTGCCGTCCATGGTCCTCCCGGCACCGACGCGCCCAGCCCTCTTCCCGCTTCCCAAGTACTCACCGAGCAGCAACTGGCGTGCCTGCAGTGGAATTCATAAACACACGACGACGATTTGAGCAGCGTGGAGGCTTCGTTGAGCTTCGTTACACATTTAATGACCCTCCAACGATATCTTCCCATTTCCCAGTTACGAACACGATCCTAGACACGCAAGAGGTCCCTGTAAGCTGATATAGACTACGAGAAATGTCTATCGACAGCTATAGCAGGTTGTTCTCTACCAGTAAAGCTGACTTCCCTTTCTCATCTGTTCCAACAACTCGCAACACCCTCAGCCAATCCACCGACCAGCCGCCGCCCATCCTCTTGATCCACAAATCGTTTATTAGGCGGCACCTCTCTCGTCCATGGGCAAAGTGGGAACTACAGGATGTGCTAGTCATAAATCCCCCGTTCAGTCTGGCAAATTTGGACAGAGGGGCGGATGCAGTGTTTTTGGAGTGAGGGGTGGCTTGGTTTGATGGCTGGACTTACGGCTCATCGCATCGACGTGAATGCTACATTTTGTCTCCCTTCGTGTATATGCAGGTCACGTTGACCATCGTTGTTGTTATCTTCAACGAACTGGCAAAACTTATTTGAAATCAAGGAACTCTTTACGCTTTTTGCACCGCTGTCACACTGATATCCAAAAATTGGAGCTTTCAACGCCATTCAAGAACCGCTTGCATCCTAAAGAAGCACTGAGACCCTTATCAAATATAACCATCCTTGCCACTACGCTATCCGGTTGGAACCGTATCTATGTATTAATACTTTAATATGCATCTAATGGGGAGAGTCTCTGAAAGATTGGTGTTTTCCACCCAAGTTGGCTCTATTCATAATGAATGGGTTTGTCCTTAGCAGGAAGATTTCGATTCAACTTCGATTACCCACAGTCCTCGATCAATTCATGGAAAGTAGTACCCAAACCTGAGGGCCAGTGCGCAGTAGTTCCACTAATGGCCGCGAATACCGGAGCCATCATAGAAACAATCTATTTCCCCGCCATCAACTGTCGCAAAGAACTGACAAAGAGAAGGGTGCCTTCCATGCTGAGCTCAAGCTCTCATGTCAGCTGACCTATTGTGCCAATCTACTAGCACCGAAATGAGGTATTCCATTTTTTTCTCAGTTTCAGAGGGGTAAGTACCTGTGCTTCGAATGGGGACCAGCGTTACTGGGAAGCGAACATGGTAAAGTATAGTTCTTTTTTTTACTGCGCCCTTCGAGCGAAAACTTGACCATTCCCTAGGGTTTCGGACGAAAAATTGGTCCCATTGTGGAATCCCCTTGGAACGGCAAGGCTGCCCCAACAAATGCAAGTGTTTCTGCGATCAGCTGCTCATGAACGTGCGGACATTGATGATTATTCCGTTCTCTTGGCGAGTACTTAAGCGTAGTTGTTGCAGCCGCCTCCTGTCAGTTCTTTTGACCCGCTAGAGAACAATCTATCCTCCGAAGAGTGCCAGCCCTCCTCGACGCCTACTGTGCTTCAATGTCGATCACACCACGTCCCTGCCCTCATCATACTCCAGGACCTTCTGAATGGACCTACGCAGACCTCGTCGAGCATTTGCAAGTTGCAATGCTCGTTGAGCTGAGCACCATTCCCCTCTATTTGTATGCCTGGTGGAGTATAGAGACGGACACAGTAGAGGGTCAAACCGCTGCTGACACAATCCTGTGTCAGTCCCATCTCCTTATCGTGTAGTTCCTCACACTGAGCGTGCTTTTTTTAAAGATATTGCGAGTCAGGAGATGCAGCATCTCTCGCTGGCGGGTAATGTTCTAAGTTCCATCGGCGAAGACCCGAAACTCTATTACAAGGCGATGATTCCGGTGTACAACGATCGGTCGCATTTACTTGAAGACGAGATTAGGATGAGACTGCAGATCGCCGATGATAGCAACATCCTGAGATTCATAGAGGTAAAAGAAGTTCAATTCATGTCTTTCTGTAATTGATATCATGTGCTTTAATAGATAGAAAAGCCGGCCCCACAGCCTGACGAGAGAACGCCTCCTCGCCTCTCGAATAACTTGGATCGTTACAAAAGCATAGGCGAATTCTACGAATATCTGATACAAGGTGTGTATTACAGTTCTTCAGAACGCTTAAATGATGCTCATGATCGAGCGCCCGTGAAGGTGTGAATGAAATACAGCTCGACTTCAACCTCAACCAAGATGGCAAGCAATTCGCTCCTTCCGAATTCAAAACAATGGTCGTCATCGACAACAAGGACCGTGCTTTGAGTGTCCTAATGAGAATCATCGAAGAAGGCGAAGGTGATCGTGACCGCCCAGATTCGCATTATGGAAAATTCTGCGACTTGTACAGCAGTTACGCAAAAAATCCTTGGAAGTATCGACAGGTACCGCTAAATCCGTATACCGCTGGCTATAAAGAAGCGGGACTGCCGTTCATATACAAAGTGAGTTCGCGTGAAGACATTACCCGGTACTTGTTGAGCACTAACCCGTCATAGGTCTCGTTGACTTTCGATGCATTATACTGCTATATTCTTCAGTGCATGGAACAACTCTGGATTACTGCACCGGGGAATTCGAGGGAAAATTTCACAGATAATATCCACTATCTTAAGAAAACATTATCGAAACTCGCAGCCATACTCACGACCACACCGCTGCAAGACGTTCTCTTTATCGGGCAAACATACGCTGCGCCATGCTTCAACTTTTACGGCAATCCGAACGGTGAGCCGTACAGTAACAAAGAACTCTACTCCAGCTTGCAGATGGAGATCTCCGATGCAATAAACCTCGCTGTGGACACCGTTGTTAGGGACAAATTGGCAGAAGTGCAGAGGGACATCGAGGATCACGCGCCTCCTAGTTGAGTTGTCAAAAAATCCGTCAGCGAACTTCCCGGAAGTAAGTGTATACTAGTGTGTAGTGGTAGCAAGTAATGAATTTAGCCGCGCGTTGACTTTCGAGGAGAGCGTAACAAAAGTGTGTACTATGTAGTGACCGTGGCAATGCGGGTTTCACTGCCGGGGCCGGACTGGGCAAAATGTTACAGCAAGTTCCAGACAGTGGGGTCACGTGACTTTGGCAAAATTTTAACAACCTGCCGTCAATTTTGCCTCCCCGGCAAAGTAATCCGGTCTAGTGATGGAAAAGTTCGGTTCAGTTCGGTTCAGAGGGGAATTTCTCTGAACCTAGAACCGAACTCAAGGTTCGGTTCTAGACATTTTGCTGAACCCTGAACTGGACCTACAGTTCAGGTTCGGTT
>Ga0307513_10004012_pt1 | contig 19756 bp, 18 predicted proteins | sample 15_EM_MG_FD_202174 | JGI IMG/M metagenome (GOLD analysis project Ga0307513, IMG submission 202174) | Populus trichocarpa ectomycorrhiza microbial communities from riparian zone in the Pacific Northwest, United States - 15_EM | ecosystem: Host-associated > Plants > Roots > Unclassified | place...
TCCTCCGTCGCCGCGAGGGAAACCCGCGCGACAGACACCTTGTCCGGGTGGCGGAATGGCAGACGCGCTAGCTTGAGGTGCTAGTGCCCTTTATCGGGCGTGGGGGTTCAAGTCCCCCCTCGGACACCAGCTGAGACCCCACTTCACGTGGGGTTTTCTGCTTTCCAGGACTGTGGCGTGACCAACAGCCTGGAGAATCCCCAGGTCAGACCAGGGACGACAGGTTGATCCTGCCTGCGCCGGAGGCGGCCAGTCGGCGGGCTCCGTCCTTGCGAGAGTGGCCGTACTTGGCCATGGTGTAGCCCGGTGAGTGGTGCCGGACGTCGGCGGAGACCTCTGCCGGGTTCTCTCCGGCTTCCAAATCGTTTGTGACCTTGCTGTGCCTCCAGTCGTGAATCCGGAAGGTTTCGGGCAGGTGGAGACGGTTGCGTAGGGTGCGCCAGCGTGCCGACACCTTCTCCGGGTCCTGGGTGCCGCCTGCCTCGCCCCGGTACAGCTTGAAGCCGTCACGAGCGAACACAAGGTCGTGATCCACCCATGCCGACCCGAACCGCGCTCGTTCGGTTTCCTGCCGCTCCTTCTGCCGCTTGAGAACGTTCATCACGGCCTGGTCGACGTAGATAACCGCGTTGTCGTCACCATCCTTGGTCAGCTTCCGCAGGCGGTAGCTCTTGCCTTCCTCGACCACGACCCACCCAAGTTCTATGGCCCCTTCTTCCCAGCGGACGAGAGACCACTTCATACCCAGTGCCTCACTGCGCCGGACACCGGTGGCGGGAGGCAGATTGGTCAGACTCGCTCCGCTTTCAGCCAAGTCCTGGGCACCGGGCGCGCTTGTTTCGCTGCGCGCTCTGTATGCCGCAGCGTGCCTGCTCGTTGAAGTTGGCGACGAGCCGGTGTGCGGCGTAGCCTCTTGGACAGGGATGTCCGTTGCCCAGTTGCACGCCGAGATCACCGCGCTCCTCAAGGCCGACACCGCATCGGCCCGCCGCTGGGTCTGCGACCACCCCGACTGTGGCGGCCTCCCACGAGGGCTGGCTCCACTTCTCCGGTCATGTCTTCCTCGCTCCCACTGCCGCCACGGTGCCTGGGGCGACCGAGACTACGGCGCTGGTTCAACCGGTTCGAGCGGCAGCACCCGCACCTGGATCTTGTGTGTAAGGCTTTCGATGTCCGCGGTGGCCCGCATGATCTGCCCGATGTCGTCGGCGACCGTCCACAGCGCCACATCCGCTCCGAGCTCGTCGTCGCGCCACGCGTAGCGAAGTCCGGCGAGGACTTCGGGAGCGTCGTCCTGGCGTACGTAGCGGAAGGAACGCAGGCCCTCCCCGAGGAGCTCTGCCCGGTACGTTTCAACGACCGGCGGCTCGACGGCATCCGGATCGTCCGCCCGGACCAGGGCGCGCAACGTCTCGTCGCGTTCGCCTTCCGAGGGCTCGACGGCGGCGAAGACCGGCAGCGGCATGCTCAGTGGATCGTTGATGTGCAACAGGACACGCGTGTCGAAGTCCTCCGGCGCGAAGGCGTCCGCACAGCGGCGCAGGGTGCCCACGAAGAGAAGGAATCCGGGCTCTGCCGGGTCGCGGCCATGCGCTCGCCACAGCAGCTCGGCACACTCCCGTGCCCATGCGTCGATGTCCTGCCAGGTCTCCGTCTCCCACCGGGGCGGGATCTCCAGCCACCGGCTCGGGGTGTAGTCGATGGCGAGGTCGAACTCGTGGTCCACATCCACCCAGCCGTCGGTCATGTCCAGCTCCATCGGAACGTCGTCATCAGCGCGTCGAACCACTCGACCAGCGCGTTGGCCAGGTCGTCCTTCGGGTCCCCGGCCCCGATGGTGGAGAAGGCGGCCACGAACCAACGGCTCGGGTCGCCCGGCACGGACACGAAGTAGTCCACCCTGCGACTGGCCATCTCGGCTCCGCGTGACGGATTCGCCGGTACGACGTCTTCCCTGCGCACCGCGAGGGCACCGTCGACCTCACCACTGCTCAGGTCGACATCCGTGCCCCCACCGGACACCAACTGGATCGCGACCTCAGCCGGATCGGACACTGGGGCATCACCGCCACCGGGGCCGGAGCGGGATGGCAGCCGTGCCTCGGACACGATGATCGACGCACCGAGATTGATCTCTCTTGACAGCCGCATCGGCAGGTAGATCTCCAGCGCCTTGGCCTTCCGAGCATCGGCGACAGCAGCCCGAAGTTTACGGTCCAGCTCCAGCCGGAGCGGTGTCAGCCTGTCACGCGGTACATCGGCCGGTACGCGGGCGAAAGCCGCTGCGACGACCTCGCGTACGGCGTCTTCCGCATCACCTTGACGAAGCGGGATCTGCACCCAGTCCGACGGCAGGAGAAAGCGGTAGCCGGTGGGTTGGGACACAGGTTCAGCCACGTGCGCGGGCCTGCCTGTTCGTGTACCAGATGCTCACGTAGACGATGACGCTGAAGGCCACCGCCGGCCAGAGCTGCCAGCGGCCGTCGAGCGCGGCAAAAGGCAGAGCGTAGAAGAGATAGAAGCCGCTGAAGAATCTCAGATGAGACTCCAGCTGCGTGACCCGCTCTCTCAGCGCCGCGTCCCGATAGCGGATCAACACGAGCAGCGGTGTGAGAGCGGCGACGTCCCACTCCCATGTCGGCAGGGGCAGCAGCGCCTCGCCCTGGATCTCCTCGGTGGCCATCGACAGGGCGACCCGTACGAACGCCAGCATGCACACGGCCAGCAAGGCGTAGCGGTATCGGTCACCGCGCCTGAACTCGTCCTCGTCATCGCTGTCTGGGGAACTCAACGGAGAGGTGGCTGGGGCTGCTTGCTGGGCAGATCTCGCGGAGCGAACCGCCCGCGAGGAGAGGCGCGGGTGCTGCTGTCCGGTTGCCCTGACCCGCCCGTGACGCCCTTTCCCTACCCGCCGCTGGGGTGCGGCGCCTGATTCGTCCTTCACGGCTTGCCCCTCACCATTGCGAACCGACTGGCGCTTGCACGCGCGCCTTCGCTCGATCGTATTCGTCGGCTGTGGCGTCGACCTTCCCCGCGACCTTGTCGCCGGCGTCGAGGCTGCTTCCCACGATCCATGAGCCTTGATAGGTGCTGAGGTGCGTAGCGGCGTCGTCCGCGCTCTTGCTTAGTGCCGCGTTGCCGGGGAAGTCGTCGCGCCATAGGCGAATGTCCTTCACCTGCTTGGCGATCTCCTTGTCCCCGAACACCCCAGCCGCTTCCCGCAAGGTCGGCTCGGGCAGGTCGGCTTCCTTCACCTGACGGGCAGCGCTTCGGGCTTTCTGGAAGTCCGCGGCCCGGTGGAGGCGGCCGGCCCTGCCGCCGACCCGGCGTGCGTTGGCGCTCGCGCGTGTCGCCTCTCGCTGCGCCTTCTGCTTGGCGAGGCCCTGGGCGACCTCACGGGCGCCCTTCTGCAGACCCTTGATGGCCTTCGCCGCCTTGATGCCGTTACTTGCCATCTTCAGTGCACCGACATCCATGAGGACGTCGAACCAGGATCCGTTCCCCGTAAGCGCCTGGACCAGGTGAATGAGAGCGACCGCCGCGGTGAGGATCAGCGCCAGGGGCCCGAGTGCCGGAAAGAAGATGGCCAGGATGGAGAGGCCCGTCGCGATCCAACTCAATGCCTCCGCGAGCCCTTTCAGCCAGTCGGCGTCTCCCACCCACGCCTTGACGTTGTTCCACCAGCTGTCCTCCATGTCGTCGTCGATCGACGACCGGATCTTGCCCGCGTAGTGATCGGCACGCTCGTCGTAGAAGGAGACCGCGGAGTTCAGCTTCCGACGGGCTGTCTCCAGATCCTCCTTGGCCTGCTTGACGGCCGGGTCGTCGCCCGGATCCGAATCGCCCTTGCCGGAGTCCTTCCCCTTGCTATCCGGCTTGTGGCTGTCCAGGATCCGCTGGGCTTCCTTCGCGTCCTCCAGCGCGCGGTCCGCCTTCTTCTGGGCGGTCTCCATGTCGCCTGCCCAGCCGTCGAGGTAGCCTTTCACCTCGCGGTAGCGGTCCTCGGCCAGATCCAGCCTCTTGGACAGCCCGCGCGCCTTCTCACCCAGCTCGTCCGCGTACTTGCCCTTCAGGCCGTCGCTGTCCCCGATCGCCTGCATGGCGGCGGCCTGAGTGCGGAGTTTCTCCGCCATCTTCTTCATGTGCTCGACCTCGTCGCGGATCCCCTCCGGGTTCCCCGGAACGGGATCTGCCTCGGCGAGCGGTGCCCAGTTAGCGGGCCGAGCCATGGATGTTCCCCCTGTGGAAAGTCATCGGTCTGTCCACGCCCGAGGCGCTACTTCTTCCTCTTGTTGGCCTTGGCCAGGTCGTCGTCGAGGCCCTTGAAGGCGTCGCGGGTCTCCCTGACCATCCCCCCGACCTCCTCGATCTGCTTGACCAGCCGATTGCGGTTCTTGTCCCAGTTGTCCACGAAGTCGCCCATGGCCGTCTGGACACGGGAGTCGCCGACCAGGGCCTTGACGTCCTTCTTCCACTCCTCCAGGCCGTTGAACTCGTCGCGGATCTGGCGGAGTTGCTTGGCGCTCTTCGACAGCAGGTCGTAGTCGACCTTCAGGTCGGGCCCGTTGGACACCTTCGCTCCCCTCGGCGGTCAGCGGTTGACGGACTGGATCTCCTGGACGTTCATGTCCTGTGTGGTCTCGAACGTGCCGTTGGGCAGGTCGCCCTGCGTGCCGCCGGAGCCCTCCCAGGAGATCTCCCAGGTGATCGACGCGTTGAGCTGGTACGGCTCCCCACTGCTCGCGCGCAGGTAAGTGATACCGCACGGCGGGATCTTGCCGGCGTCACCCTTGGTGTACGGAGTGCCGATCGAGCCGTCGTCATTGATTTCGCAGTCGCCAGAGGCTGGGTAGGTCTGGGCGTCCTCCGTGCCCGGCTCCAGGTGCAGGGCGACCGGCTTCGCCGTGGTCTCCGCCCAAACACCGGCGGCGGCCAGATCGGCGCGGACCTTGACCTCCTTGAAGGTGCCCTTGTCCAGCCACACCCAAGTCGGAGCGTTCACCGTGGACTTGGCCTCCGGCTTCAGCTCGACCTCGGTCTCCGGGACCTTGATCTTGTCGTAGGCGTACCCGGCCAGCACATCGGGTGTGGGCGCGTGCTTGTCGTCGGGGAGGGTATTGGCGTTCTGCCAGAACAGGTTGCGCTCGCAGTCGTAGGCGTCGATGTCGTTCGCCCTGTTCTTGTTGATGACCCCGCGCCAGAACATGCCGTCTTTGCCGAGGTTGTAGTCCTTGTAGCCTTCTCCGTCGGTTTGCGTCTCACCCTTCTCGTAGTGGCTCACCATCAGGTCCTCGCCCCAGCTGAGGGAGGGGGTGACGCGCACCAGGTCCCCGCCCTTCTTGAGCTGGTCCACACCGGTCTTCAGCTGCTGAGGCGTAGCCACGGGCTCGTACCAGCACGGCGGAGGCTCCCAGTTGGGGTCCACCGGAGCGAGTGCCTTGGGAGAGCTGCCTGATGTGCCGCCGCTGACCTGCGTGACCTTGATGCTGGTGGCACCGGCTTCCGCGGTGAGCATGTTGCCGGAGGCCCCGCCCGAGGGGCGGCCCTGCGGAGGCTGGCTGGGAGCCGCGTCATCGCCCTCGCCGTAGCCGTACGCCCCCGTGGCGGACGTCATTAACGCAACGAATACCACCGACAACAGGCAGAGTCCCCTACGTGCCCCCCTCACTGCCCGCACGCTCCCCGCTCGGTCTCCACCGACCGGGTCCTCCACACACCCTCGGAGACCTTCTCCAGCGTCGTGCGGTACTGAAGGTACGGACTCGTACCGTCGGGAGTGCCCACGACCTTGTTCGTCTTACGGTTCTTGGTGGACGCCTTGCCTTCATCCACGCAGTAGAAAAGCACGCCCAACCCTTGGCTATTCAGGCGGACTTGAGAGTCGAAGACTCTTACCTTGCCGATAAGGCTGTCGTCCGTCTTCACATAGCCCTTGATCCACTTACGGGCGGACTCCAGGGCGACGCCCTCGTTGTAGAAGGTCACGTAGTCGGCATCAGGGTCGGCTTCGATGATGGCCGCGTGGTTCGCCCGCAGCGCCTCCTTGCCGTCATCCAAGATCGCCTGCAACTTCGGGTCGCTGTCCGTCCAGCCTTCGAAGTCCATCGTGAAGGTCGAGGGGAGCGGGATCTCGGGCCGCCTCACTCCGTCCGCCGCGGTCGACGGACTGGCCGAAGCTGAAGCCTTTTCGCCCCCTTGGTCTGCTCCCTTGATCTTGTCGGAAGCCGAGTCGTCGCCTCCTGAGCCGCAGGCGGTCAGCAGCAGGGCAGCGGAGGCGGTAAGCGCGGCTGTCACAAGCCGGGCGGGGCGGTTCACTCTGGACTCCCGGTGGGGCGAGGGTTTACTTGAGCGAACCAACATTATCCAGAGTACTCGTGATGACACCAGGTGTAGCTTTGTCAAGCCACGGGGCGAAACCGGCAAGACATTGGAAGGCGGACACAACGTCGCCGTTTCGCGGGAACGAGCTGACGCGAACCAGATACAGAAGCCGAGCAGGGACCTACCCATACCTACATATGTCGTCGAATATGGTGGTGTTACGAGGGCCGGTCTCAGCCCAAGAGCGAGTACGGAGCACTGTGACTGACTACCTGTCGCACAATCCCCACCACATCGTCGGCGAGAAACGCGCCGAGTACGCCCGGATTGCTGCCAAACGGTGTGCCGACGGGGCCTCAATGCGAGCCATCGCAGAGGAGTTGGGGCGCAGCTACAGCTTCGTCCAGAACCTCCTCCTACGCGACCCCAACGTGCACGTGCGCCCTCACGGCGGCGACAACCGGAAGGACAGCCCAGAGACGTAACCCCGCGCACGGTCATTAGGCTGACTCGCCCTTGAAGTTGACCATGGTCGGAAGTGAGTTCGGGATGCGGCGTTGGCAAAAGCTCGTCATCGACACGTGGGGCGCGCTGACGTAGAAGCCAGCCTTCCAGGCCGCGGCCGAGGGGTGACCGTCCCGGCTGGCCGGCTCCGCCGAGTAGTGGGTGCCGGAAGGATCGCGGGCGCCTGGCGGAACTTCCGATTGGGGTCAGAGAAGGCGCGGACGCGGTCTTGGCCGTTCGGAAGACTCAGGGCAAACACTTCAAGGCAGCCAACCGATCGGAAGCGGAGACTGTTGGCGCCGATGTTGACGTGAGGTGTCCTTGACCAGGTGGCGAGTGCTTGATGCCCTTGGACAGTCGGGGAGTCGATCTCGGGGGTCTCTTGGTGTCCAGTCTGCTTCCGCGTGAGCTCGTCCGACCCGATGGCAACGGCACGGTGCCCGTATGAGATTGAGACGCGGCATGGCGATCGCCGTCGTAGCCGGCGGTGGTGTCGCCACGACGATGCTCGTGGGTCTGGTCACGAACGCCGTGTCCGAGACGTCGCACTGGCCGGCCTGGCTCGGGTGGATGCATGAACACGCCTGGTTGTCGTTCGTCATGCTCGGAGTGGTCTTGGCCGGGTTCACTGCGCTGCTCGCCATGTTGTCCGACATCGGGACGAGCGATAGCAGCGCGGATCCGCTCGTACGGCCTGAAGACGGTTCCGGAACGCCGGGGGCCGCGCTGGTGCTGCGGTCGCTGCCGCGCGACACTGCCGCCTTCACCGACCGGGCCGCGGAGCTCGACCTGTTGAGGCGGTCGGTGGAAGCGTCGCAGGCGAGCGGGGAGGCGCTGCCGGTCCATGTGATCGACGGGATGCCTGGGGTCGGGAAGACGACCTTCGCGGTGCATGCCGGGCATGCGCTCGCAGGGCGGTTTCCGGACGGGCAGCTGTTCGTGAACCTCAACGGGTATACGTCGGGGCGGAATCCAGTGCAGGCGACGGAGGCGCTCGCTTCGTTGCTCGCGGCCACCGGGGTGCCGACCCAGCAGATACCGGTCGGGGATGATGTCGGCGCTGTCACTGAGGCACGAGCTGCCATGTGGCGGAGTCGGCTGGCCGATCGGAAGGCATTGCTCATCCTCGACAACGCCGCCAGCTACCGGCAGTTGGAGCCACTGCTGCCGGGCGGGAACGGATGCCTCGTGCTTGTGACCAGTCGTCGGCGGCTGGCTGCGTACGAGGAGGTCGTGATGGCCGTTGAGGCGTTGCCGCCGGAGTACGCGATCGCGTTGTTCACGAAGCTCAGCGGGCGGCCTGCGGAGAGTTTCGACCCGGCCGTGCTGCAGGAGTTGGTTCGGCTGTGCGGGTGTCTGCCGCTCGGGGTGTCTCTGCTCGCCGCGCGGTTGCGGCACCATCCCGCCTGGAGTGCCGAGGATCTGCGGGGGCGGCTGCTGGTCGCGCGGGATCGGCTTGGGGAAATACGGGCCGGGGAGCGAGCGGTGGCCGCGACCTTCGATCTCTCGTATCGGGATCTTCCGGAGGAGCGGCAGCGGTTCTTTCGTCGGCTTGGCTTGTACCCGGGTGCTGACATTGACTCATATGTCGGTGCTGCGCTTGACTCTGTTCCGGTGGTGGACGCCCGTCGGCACCTTGACGCGCTCTACGACGACCATCTGATCGACGAGAACCCGGGCAGCCGCTACCGGCTGCACGACCTCTTACGCGACTACACCCGCGGCCTCGCTGATGAGGGGGACAGCCTGAACCAGGCCCAGGACCAGGCTCAGGCCGTTCAGCGAGTGGTGACCTACTACCTGGCGGCTCTGGCCGGCGCGAACCGGCACATTGCTCGGAGTGATGCGGTTGTTCCCACCCCCTCAGGTGGCACGTCGGGCGTTGAGACTCCCGTCATGGGGACGCGGGCTGATGCTCTGGGATGGCTGGAGACCGAGCGCGCCAACGTGTTGGCCTGCATCGAGCGGGCCAACGATCTCGACCTGCACTCCGTGGTCATCCAGCTCGCCGCGGCCATGGCCCCCTTCCTGCGGCAGGCCGGGCCCTGGGACCAGGCCGCCGGTCTGCACCGCGCCGCCGCCGAGGCCGCCCGGCACACGGGAGACCGGCAGGCGCTCGCCGGCGCGCTCGCCGAGCTGGGAGTCGTACGGCGCTTCATGGCCAGCTACCCGGAGGCCGTCCGGGCCTTGGACGAAGCGGTGAGCGAGTACGAGGCCGTCGGCGACCGGCATGGCAAGGCCAAGGCCCTGAATCAGGTCGGGATCGTCTGGTACATGACCGCTGACACCGACGCGGCCGCCCAGGCGCAGACCGAAGCCCTAGCGCTCTTCCGGGACTTGGGCGATCGGCTCGGGCAGGCCAACGCGCTCGCCGATCTCGGGATGGTGCGCCGACAGACCAGCCGGTTCGACGAGGCCGTGGAGACGCAGACGGAGGCTTTGACCCTTTATCGCGACCTCGGCGACCGGTACGGGGAGGCGAATTCGCTGCGGGACCTTGGGGTCGCCCACTGCCTCATGGGGGACTATGGGCTGGCTGCCCGACGGCACCGCGAGGCGTACGACATCTATCGCCAGCTCGACGACCGGGTCCACCAAGCCTATGCATTGAATGAGATGGGCGTGGTGCGGCGGTTGACCGGTGACATCGACGGGGCACGGGTGGCTCACGACCAGGCGCTGGAGTACTACACCGAGCTTGGTGACCAGTTCGGGCGGGCCAACAGCATCCGGCTTCTGGGCGTGCTGGAGCGGCTGGGTGGACGCGCGGTGGAAGCCGTCGAGAGGCAGGAGGAGGCACTCGCTGTCTACCGGGAGCTCGGGAGCCGTGGCGGCGAGGCCGCCGCGCTGGGTGAGTTGGGCGCCGCGCGTGGCGCCGCTGGAGACTCGGTCGGGGCCGTGGCCGCCTGCGAGCAAAGCCTGGAGATTTCCAGGGAGTTGGGCGATCGATGCAGTGAGGCGGAGGTGCTGAACCACTGGGGAGTGCTGCTGGGTGCCTCCGGGGAGCCCGCTGACGGGCTTGTGCACTTCCGTGAAGCGTTGCGCCTCGCCCGGGAGATCCGGTGTCCGCTGGAGGAGGCGCGCGCCCTGGAGGGAATTGGGCGCTGCGAGCTGGCAGAGGGGGAACGCGATCGCGCTGATGAGTCGCTGCGCGATGCGCTCGCCGTGTACCGGCAGCTGGGAGTGGCGAGCGCCGTTGCCGAGGTCGAGCGGCTGCTGGCCGCGCAGGCAGGATGAGCCGGTTCCCCCAGGGATGCACTCGGGTGGACACGGTGGACATGGGCGTCGCCGCGTCATCAGAGCAGGCCACGTGGCCAGTTTCGGTATCCCGGGATGCGCTGTCGGACTGCTACGGTGCCAGCTGATCAGTCACGCCAACTTCCTTTGTACAGCACCGATTTCGGCGCTTCGATGGTCGGTGCGCACATCATGAGGAGCGTTGAATGCCGCCCAGCACGACTGTTCCCTCCCCTTCGGCCTCTGGCCTGGACAGCGCGGAAGCCGCGCCCAATCCCGAGGTCCTGGACCGTATCGCCGCCCGCGTGCAGCGTCGCTTGGCGGCCGAGCGCGCTGCCTCGAACAGCGTCGCAGACGGCCCCCACGCCGCCTCGCTGATCTGGCCGTGGCCGCTGTAGTCGCTGCTGCTTGATGACGTCGACGCCTCCTGGTACGCCGTTCCATACCTTCATCCTCAAGGTCGCCAATCGATGCAACATCGACTGCGATTACTGCTACGTCTTCAACTCCAAGGATCAGGCGTGGCGGAGCCTGCCGGCCCGGATGAGCCTGGACGTGGCTCGGGTGGCGGCTCGGAGGATCGCCGAGCACGTGGGGACGTACGGGCTGCGGACCGTCCACGTCGTGTTGCACGGTGGCGAGCCGCTGCTCGCCGGACCCCGGCATCTGGGGGAGCTTCTCCGCGTACTCAAGGACGGCGTCCCGTCCGACGTCGAGGTCCGTTTCGAGCTGCAGACCAACGGGACGCTCGTGTCGGAGACGTGGCTCGATCTCTTCGAGCAGTACGAGGTGACGGTGGGCGTCAGCCTGGACGGGCCGCCAGCCGCCAACGACCGGCACCGACTCACGCACGCCTCCCGGTCGAGCGCGGACTCGGCGGTACGGGGCATCGAGCTGCTGCGGTCCCGGCCCCGACTGTTCGCGGGACTGCTCGCCGTGGTGGACCTGGCGAATGACCCCGTGGAGGTGCACGACTACCTGGCGTCGTTCGAACCTCAGGTGATCGACTTCGGGCTGCCGCACGGGAGTCACGATGCGCCGCCGGATCGGAATGATCCCGCCGTCCCGGAGTACGGGGTGTGGATGAGCCGCGTCTACGACGCCTGGCTTGCCCGGCCTCAGTACCAGCACAGCGTGCGCATGCTGGAGGACATCGTGGCGCTCAGCTCCGGCGCGCGCGGCGCGGTGGAAACCCTCGGGCTCGCGCCGCCCGCCAGCGTCGTGATCGAGTCCGACGGTTCCGTCGAGGGCGTGGACACTCTGCGTTCAGTGGAGGAGGGCGAGTCCTGGCTCGGGCTCGACGTCTTCAGCGACTCCTTCGACGCGGCCGTCCATCACCCCAAACTCCTGCATCGGCAGGAGGCCGGGACGGCCGCCCTGGCTGAAGAGTGCCAGCGCTGTCCGCTCGTGGCGGTGTGCGGCGGCGGTTACCTGCCGCACCGTTTCAGCGTGGCACGTGGGTATCGGAATCCATCCGTGTACTGCGCGGATCTGGCGTATCTAATCCGGCATGTCCAGGGTTCTCTTCAGCGGCACGGCTGGGAGCTGGGCGCTGCTGCCACTGGGGCCCAGTAGCCACCATGAACGACCGCGCAAACGACAGGAGTTGCACGACAATGACCGTGATGATCCGGCCCGTCGAGAAGAGCGATGTCCGGGGACTGGCCGAACTCATCGAGGAGATCGAGCGGTTCTACGGAACGGACGACGCCGACATCCAGCCATTCGACGAGCGCCAGGCGCAGGTCGAGGAAGCCCTCTTCGGCTCGCCACCGCTCGCCTCCGCCCTGCTGGTCGAGGACGAAGCCGGGGACATCGTCGGGCTCGCCGCGTACTCGTTCCTGTGGCCGTCGGCGGGGTCCACCCATTCCCTCTTCCTCAAGGAGCTGTACGTCCGTGACACGCTCCGTCGGCAGGGTGTCGGCGCACGCCTCATGGACGAGCTGCGCGCCATCGCTGCCGCGCGCCCTGGGTGCAGCCGGGTCGAGTGGATGACGGATCGCGTCAACCCGGACGCGCGGGCCTTCTACCGGGCCCTCGGGTTCACCGAGTTCGACGGGAAAGTCGTGTACCGGGTGGAGGCAGGTTCCGTCTGAGCGGGGGTACCGGGAAGTAAGTGAGTTGGTTGAAGAACGCGGGCTGGGGTTGTTGAGGCATGGAGCAGGAGCGCTGCGAGCGATGCGGCGGCAAGATTGGTCTTGGGCTGGAGTGCGAGGAATGTCCGCCCCTCAGGCCCGCCCCGAGGCCGCTGGGGCAGGTCGCCGCGGAGAGCCCGGAGCCGCGCGCCACTCCCGATGGGACGGTCATGCTGATCCACGAGAGCGGATGCACCCATATCAAGGACGCGTGCACGCACCCCACGGACCATCTGGTGCAGCCCCCGAAGTGGGGATGGATCCGGAATCCGTCGCCTGGCCTCTGGCCCAGCTTGAGCAGCAGCAACCCGGCGAAGCCCACGGAGGGCAACACCGAGCTCTTGGGTGTCAGAAGGTGTGACTCCTGCATGTGGACGCTGTCGTCGACGTGACCCGCTCGGTGCCCGGTCAGCGGACAATGTCGACCAACGCCCGCAGGTGCTCCGGAGAGTTCGTGCCCAGGATCGGGGCGATGTGGGGCGCCAGGTTCAGGAGCCAGGTGAGGGCCGCCGGGGCCGGGAGGGTGCCGACGTTGAGTGGGCGGTAGGGGACGTACGGGATCTCCATGCGGACGCAGTAGCCAAGGGCCGGATCATTGGGCTCGGCTCTGTTGAGGGGGTTCTGAACGGCCGCGACCACGATCTCCTTCTCGGCTGCTCGGATCTGGTCGACGCCGACCTTCGAGAGACCGATGTGGCCGATCTTTCCCGCAAGTTGGAGGGCGCGGAGTTCGCCGACCTGGTCTTCGAGGGGGACGGTCGGGTCGACGCGGTGGAGGTAGCAGAGGTCGAGTCGTTCGACGCCGAGGCGGCGGAGGCTCGCTTCGACGGCCGTGCGCAGGTACTCGGGGTGGCCGAGCGGGCGCCAGACGTCCGGGGCCGGGCGGGTCAGGCCAACCTTGGTGGCCAGCAGAAGCTCGGACGGGTACGGGTGCAGGGCCTCGTGGATCAGGGTCTCGGCGGTGGGCGGGCCGTAGGCGTCCGCGGTGTCGATGTGCGTGATGCCGTGTGCGTGGACGGCCTCGCGCAGGACGCGGGTTGCCGTGGCCAGGTCCTCCGGCCAGCCCTAGATATCCGGGCCGGTCAGACGCATCGTGCCCAGGCCGAGGCGGGAGACCGGTTTGCCCGCGATGAGGAGGCTCATATCGGCGTAGAGCCGAAGCGGGACGATGATGTCAGTGGTCGTACGAGAGAAAGCGCACGGACTCGGTAAGCACAGCAGCGGCAGATTCCGTATCGGCCAGTCGGGCCGACAGCGTGGCCTCGGCGAGGCGCGGTGGAAGGGCGTCGCTGAACTTCAGGCCGCGCAATGCCCGTTCATCGACGGATGGGAGGCACAGGCTGTTCGTTGCGTCCTTCCTCACACCGCCCCATGTGAGCGCGGTCACGTCCTCCCGAAACCGGATCCAGCGGTCATTGATGTGCTGCCCCGGCACAGCCACCGCGTCGAGGGTCGCGGCGAGCGTCGCGTTCGTGCGGTGTCCCGCCCAGGTCCACCATCGCAGGCTGCCGCCCGCATCGCGGATGATCAGGGTGCCGCCAGGGTGCACCCGCTCCAGGTATTCCTCGCGTGCCTGACGCAGCGCGCTGCTCGCCCGCTGCGTCAGGTTGACGGGCGGATCCTCGCCCAGCAGGACCTGGCGTTCCGCGCGGGTCAGCTCGTAGGAGCCAGCCAGACCGAACCCAGCCCCACTCCATTTTGCTTTGCCTCCGCCGTCGACGGGTTCGACGAAGCAGCGCCTGCGTCGCCAGTCGATGTAGGTGACCTGCCAGCTCCGCCCGGCCAGCAGCAGACGGCGCGGGCCGTCGACCCGTTCGGTGAGCAGGCTGGGGTCGGTGCGGCCGATCTCGGCCCGCCCTTGCAACACGGTGAACTGCGGGGGCGCGGTGAACACGGCGGTGAGGTTCATGAAGTGGCGGTGCCCGAAGCGCCGTTCGGCCTCCGGTCCGATGAAGAGCAGCCCTCCGTCACTGTCCAGGTACCCCTGCTCGACCAGATGGCGCACGATCGGCTCGGCGGACGTGCCGAAGGGGCCGAGTCCGTTCCACCATTCCTGCCACAGGTGCTCGCCGACACGGTGTTCCTGTAGGCACAGGGCGAGGAGTTGCTGGGCGACGATGTGCCGTGGTTCCGGCGGTGCCACGACCGGCTCCACCCAGCCTTGCGACCATTTCAACAGCAGTGCCGCTGCTTCCAGCAGCCCATCCTCGTCCAACGCGAGGAACAGGCAGTTGCGTGCGGTTCCCTCGCGGCGGCCGGAGCGGCCGAGGCGCTGGAGGAAGGAGGCAACCGAGGCAGGGGCGTCGATCTGGATGACCCGATCCAGATCGCCGACGTCGATGCCGAGTTCGAGGGTGCTCGTGGAGATGATGACGCAGTCGCGGGCCTCGGCGAAGGCCACTTCGGCGCGCCTGCGTTCGTCGAGTGACAGCGAGGCGTGGGAGAGGAACGTCGTGACGCCCTTCGCCCGCAGCTTCTCTCCGAGTTCCTCGACGAACCGCCGCGATTCGCAGAAGACGAGCCGCTTTTCACCGCGGTGCAGGGCGGCGATGACGGTGGCCGCGTTGTCGAGCGAACCGACATGGTCGAGCTGGATGTCCCCCGGTGATACGGCGTTTGAGGCGCCGGTTGTCGCCGGTGCGGGCTCCGTGAGGTGCGGAGCGATCACCTGCCCCGGCCGTTTGGCCACCCCCGAGCCCTGTAGCCATTCGAGCAGTGCGTCCGGGTTGCCGACGGTCGCCGAGAGGCCGACTCGCTGCACCGGGCGGCCCGCGACGCGCTGCAGCCTTTCCAGTACGGCGAGGAGGTGCCAGCCCCTGTCGTCTCCGGCGAAGGCGTGCACCTCGTCGACGACGACGGCCTGCAGCCCCGAGAAGAATGAGGTGTGGTCCACATTGGCACTCACCAGCATCGCTTCGAGCGATTCCGGTGTGGTGAGCAGTACGTCGGGCCGTGCGGCGAGGATCCGTTTACGGGCACCGGCGGCGGTGTCCCCGTGCCACAGGGCCGCGCTGCGGCCGAGCCAGGAGGTGTAGGTCTCCAGCCGCGGCAGCAGGTTGTTGAGCAGGGCCTTCAGCGGGCAGACGTAGAGCACGGAGGTGCCGCTCCACCTCTCACCGATCATCCGGGTCAGCAGCGGAAAGGCAGCGGCCTCGGTCTTGCCGCCCGCGGTGGGCGCGAGCAGGACGGCGTCGTCTCCACAGACCAGCGGGGTGACGGCTTCTTCCTGGAGCGGGCGCAGGCTCCGCCAGCCCAGGGTGTTGACGATGTGGTGAATGAGCGCCGGGTCCAGGTCCCCGGCGCTCACGGCAGCTCCAGTTCGATGGCGCCGGCGTCCCCGGACGCGGCCGCGTTGCGCTCGGTTTCGGTGAGTTCGGAGGCGGTGACGGTGAGGGCGTAGTGCGTGCGCGGGTCGAAGTCGTCGAACTCGTCGACCCGGTCGAGGACGTCGGCGACCAGCTTGCGCAGGAACACGCGTGGCGCGATGCCGACGTTTCCGCCGAGTCCACCGGTGACGGCCTTGGCGAGTTCCATCAGGTACGTGTCGTCGACCCGGTCGGCGACACGCTCCGGGCTGCGCGCATTCTGCCCGTACAAGTCCCGTACGGTACGGCCGAGTTCGCCGAGCTGCGGCAGGTCGAAGCCCGACAGTCTCAGTTGGACCGCGCGCGGGGAGTCGAAGCGCGGTTCGGTCGTGAAGTCGGTGGCGAGGCGCTGGGCGAGCGGCGGCAGCCGCTGCGCGCCCTGCTGGCCTTCGTAGAACGCCGGGGTCCCGGTGATGACCAGGAAGAGCCCCGGGAACCGGCCTGCGTCGATTTCGTCCAGGAGCTGCCTCAGCGCGTTGAGGCCCTTCTCTCGGACGTCGCCGCGAACCCGTTGCAGGGTCTCGATCTCGTCGAGGACGAGGAGGAGACCGGGGTGGCCGCAATCGCGGAGCACGGTGAGCAGCCCTTGCAGGAAGCCGAGGGCCGCGAAGTGGTCGAGGTCGCCGCGGACGCCCGCGCTGCGGCGGGCGGAGGCCGCGACCGACTTCTGGCCGCCGAGCCAGGCGATGAGCGCTTCCGCGGTCGCCCCGTCCCCGGCGGTCACGGCCCGTCGGTAACCGCGCAGTGCGGCGGCGAAGGCGGGGGTGGTCCTGGCGACGTCGGCGAGTCTGCGTTCCATCAGCACATCGACGGCGGCGGCGAGCGCCGCCTCGTCGTCCTCGTCCGTCTCACCGGCGTCGAGGACCTCCTCCTCCAGGGTGTAGAACCAGGAGTCGATGACCGGTCGAAGCGCACTGGGCTGGTGCGTGGCGGTCGTCAGGCGTTCGGTCAGCCGCCGGTAGACGGTCTCCAGCCGATGCAGGGGAGTTTCGGTTTCGGAGATCTGAACCTCGGCCGTGGCCAGCCCGGACCGTTTGGCGCGTTCCGCGAGCCACCGGGCGAAGAAGGTCTTTCCGGAGCCGTACTCGCCACGGATGGCGTGGAAGGCCGCGCCGCCTCGTGCGGTGACGGCCAGGTCGTCGTCGAGCGCGGCCTCGAACCGGCCGAGGCCCACGGCGAGCAGGTCGAGACCTGACTGCGGGACAGTGCCGCGCCGCAGTGCGTCGATCACCTCGCGCAGCCGGACGGCGCTGGCCGATGCCGCCGCGGTCATGGTTTCTCCTTTTTCGGCAGGACCTGGTCCCGGTTCGGCAGGAACTGGTCCCGGAGCAGGACGACGTCGAGTTTCACCGCGTGGCCGGCATCGACGAAGCCGAGTACCGGGTATCCCTCGACATTGAGCAGGCGTTGCACGGTGGCGACGAAGCCCTCGATGTTACGTCGCACCCGGCCGGTCGCCGAGATCGCGGCAGCCAGGGCGGCCGGCGACATGGTGCCCCCGGCGGCGGCGAGCGCGTCGATGACGGTGGCGACGACCTTGCCCTCGGGCGCCTTGCGGACGTACTCCTTCTGCGCCTCGTACACCTCGCTCGCCACCACGCGCCCGCCGAGGGTGGCAGGCGCGGTGGGTGTCTTCGGCGCCGGATCGGGCACCACGACGTCCTCGTCGCCGAACAGGCCCTCGCTCTGCCTGCGGACGGGCTTCGCCTGCCTCCGCTTGGGCGGCGTGGTCTTCTCCTGCTCCGGTTCCGCCGCCTCCACGGGAGCGGCGCCGACGGCCTGCCACCAGGAGGGCGCGGCCTGTTCGCGGGGCAGCGGTTCCCAGTCGCGCGGGGCGAGCTGCGCCGATGGTACGAGGACGAGGACGGGGACGGTGACCTCGGCGAGGGCGGCCCCGCCGTGGTAGCCGGCTCGGCGTGCGGCGTAGCGGATGTCCTCGCGCCACGGCGTGGTGATGGTCCCGTTCCCTTCGAGGACGCGGGATCCGCTCAGGACCACCTCGCCCTCGCCCGCATCGGTGCCCGGCCGCCAGCGGGCCGATCCGCCACCGTCGGCGGCGGGGGTGGCTTCGCCACGGCCGCGGTCGATGATATGGCCGTGGTCGGAGACGAGCACGACGGGGCGTGCGTAGCTGCGGGCGGCGGCCAGCAGCTCGCGCAGGTAGGTGATGTCACCGAGGGACCACACCGTGCGCTGTCCTTGCTGGCCGGAGTCGAGCGCGTCGTCGATGGTGTTGAGGACGACGCCGACGACCGCGTCGGAGGCGAGCGCGGCGGTCAGTTCCTGGGCGAGGAAGTGGCCCGCGTCGCCCCCTATCGAGGCCTTGTGGAAGAGGGCCGCGTCCTTGCGTCGCTTCTTCCAGAACGCCGTGAATCCGGAGGTTTCCGTGGACTGCCCTCCCTGGACCGCCGTACCGGTGAGCAGGGACGCACGGCTTGCCCGCGTGACCGAGGGCAGCATGGAGACGGCTGCGAGGCGCGTGAGTCGTTCGCCCGCGGCAGGTCGCGGCACGATCTCGCGCCAGCCTTCGCGTTCGGCCTCTTCGCCGAGTTGCGCGGCGACGGCGCTGCTCATTCCGTCGAGGACGATCACCAGGGGCGACGCACCCGTTGTCAGGGGACGTACGACGATGTCGAGGACGTTCTCGACGACCAGGCAACCGCCGGGCTGCTGGGCCGTGGCGTTCGGGGCCCACTTGGCCAGGTGCCGGGCGAACTGGTCGTCCAGGCGATCGCGCTGCGCCCGCCCGTCCTCGTAGAGCTCGCGCAGGCTCTGCGCGGCGGCCGGATCGCCGCCGGGGTCGCCGGCCCAGAGCACGGACAGAGCCCGGTCGGCCCACCCCCACTCGGCGGCGTGCTCGCGCACGCCCGCAGCCACGGAGATCACGTCGGGTGCTTTCCCGCACAGCCACCGCGCGAGGCGCACAGCCATCTCCGCGACGCGCACGCGGTCGCGGAAGAGCCCCACCAGCGCGTGCCCGGCCAGATCGGCGAGCGCTGCCTCGCCGCGCATGGGCGACACGCGAGCGGCCTCGACGACGACGGCGAGCTGGGCGGCGAAGCTCGACGGGAGGAAGCGGCTGCCGACGAGGCCTGCGGTGAGACCGGCGTCGTGGGCCAGTTCGTCGGCGCGCTGCAGCACGGCGAAGACCTTCTGCCGTGCGTCGACCGAGTTGGTGGCCTCGCCGATCCAGCGCAGGAGGGTGCCTTCCACGGCGTCGGTGAAGGTGTCGAGTTCGCCGCGGCGGGGCCCGGCCTGGCCGAACAGTCCGCCGACCGCCAGGACCACGTCGGGGCCGGCCGCCGGGTCGCGCAGCGCGGCGCCGAGCAGGCCGAGTGCCATGGCATCGTGTCCTCGCCCGGCCTCGGCGAGGGAGAGCATGACGGGTACGGCGGGACCGGCGACCTCTCCGAGCCACTTCTTCAGTTCCGTGCGTTCGGTGTCGGCGAGTTCGGCGAAGCGCCGGGGTCCTGCCGGGGTACGCGACCAGGCGAGCAGCGCGTCGGCGTCGACGGCGGGCTCCGCTGTCGTGCTGGACGAGACGTCCGGGTGGTCGAGGCCCAGGCGTTCGACGACCAGGGCCCGCAGGGCGGCGTCCCGGGTGAGGACTCCTGCCGTGCGTGGCCACCCCCGTCCGGTGGGTTCGGCGTCGACGAGGGCCTGGAGCAGCCAGTCCTCGCGGTACATGCGCACGTCCAGCCCCGCGGCCCCGAACCGCTGCATCACGATCTCGGCCTTCTCGACGGTGAGGGTGCGCCGGTGCACCGCGTGTCCTCGCACGTCCCAGCCGAGCTGATCGTCGTCGACGCCGGTCGTGACGACCAGCAGGTCGCCGGGCGCGGCCTCGTCGCGGTGGCTGTGCCAGGCGGCGAGGACGCCGAGCACGGAGGACTCGTCGCGCACGGTGACGCGGCGTTTCTGCTTGCCGACCTCGGCCGTGAAGGTGGCGGCGGACCCGGCCGCGTACCGTCCGTGGACCAGCATGAGGTAGTGGTCGGCCAGTTTCTTGGCGTGCCTGTCGAGCAGTGCCTCGACTGTGCGCCGTCCCACCTGGGGCAGTTGTGCCATCAGTGTTCGGTCCCCGTCTCGTCGTCACCGGCTGCGGCGGACTCGCCCGGGGCGGCCTCGACCACCTTCCAGGAGACCTGGACACGGGCGCCCGGGTGCGCGGCCAGATAACGGCGGAGCCCGCCA
>Ga0307513_10004013_pt1 | contig 19749 bp, 19 predicted proteins | sample 15_EM_MG_FD_202174 | JGI IMG/M metagenome (GOLD analysis project Ga0307513, IMG submission 202174) | Populus trichocarpa ectomycorrhiza microbial communities from riparian zone in the Pacific Northwest, United States - 15_EM | ecosystem: Host-associated > Plants > Roots > Unclassified | place...
TCCACTCAGTTCTGATCACTTAATCGACGTTTACCCTTCACTCCCTAGCGAGTCAAGACCGTCGCTCTTCGTGATAAGCCCTCGGTTTGAGGCTCACATCCTAATAAAAAGGCTCGTGATTGTCCTACCTGGTTAACCCAGTTGTGCAGCAGGAACACCTACCGGAAGAAGCGACCACTAAAAGCTGTTGTGGTTGTGGTTTGTCTCCGGATTGAATTGTTCTCCGGTTGACTCCACCTTTGGCGCAGTAGAGCTTAGGGTGAAGAGTGGCCCTGACAACCTTCTCACATGTATTTCTTTATAAAGAACTCATTCACATTTCTAAGGGACAGGACTCCCCCCCCCCTCCAAAGGACTCTCTCTCCCAGAACACAGCCCCTTTGGGAATTACAGCCCTCACCCTCTCCCCATTTCCCCTCTCATCCCTATAGTCCCTACCTTTGATCTGTGAAAGAGTTGACCCCTTTTGTTTAGTTTAGTTATAGCACACAGTTTCTATCATACTGAGTGAAGTCTGAGTGTTGAGTGAGCCATCCTCAGGACATCTGATTGGATCTGTGATTGTGTCAGCATTGGATCTCTGTTGGACTGAAGCTTAAGGATAAGTCTTCAGGCAGAGAGTGTTGGACCACAGACAGGCGTTTGTGACTGAGTACATCATCAACATCATCCCCACCAAGTTATCATAGCAGTCTGCTATCCCCTCAACAATATCTCCTCCCAACATATCAGCATAGCCACTGAGGCGTAGTTAGCTTTGCAGAACATATCCCCATAGCAACCACCCTATCCCCATAGCAACCTAGTCCCCTTGACAACCCCCTGTCCCCTTGACAACACCTTGTCACCACAGCAACAGCACAGCCCGTTACCACAACAACACAAATCCCTTCAGACCTCAAGACCTGTACCCCAACCAGTCAGGCACAGCCTCACACAGCCCACCAACAGTCAGGTGGATCATTAACTCACCACTTACTCAAAAAGATCATTCCATTCCTGATCATCGAGTCAGATCAGGAACCCATTCCCCCTCAAGTCAGGTGAAAGCATCCCATTCCCAGGATTACATCTAGGGTGATCATACATTGGTGCAAGCCTCTCTAATACATAAGAACACTACTGAAGGAACCCCTCCTTCAGCGAACTCAACAGGACCAAGAGCCGAGACAAAGTCAATCCCCGCTCACCCTGTGGAGTTGGTTAGTTGAGTACTACATCCTCTAATCAACTAGCCTACTTGCCTGTCAAGCAAGTGAACCATTTGGGATCTCAGGTCTCTCGATACCTAGTAGACCCCATCTCAACCTCGACACCGGCTTACTTCATCTCCCACGTTTTCAGCACGCCTTTGCCTGCACTCATATTTGGGGCTATGGCTGGCGGTGTATGGGGAGGGTGATTACGCGCAGGCATCATTTAATGCGACCACTCTCTCACTTTGTCGCACCGTTTTCCCCCTCCCTCTTTCTCTCTCCTTCTCTCCACTCCTGGGCCAGCGTGACCCTTAAATAGTTCACAGGTTACGACTAATAACACTAGGGCGAGATCGCTGTAAATGCATTCTTCGCCGGCCATACCTCGTAGACCTGGCTCCGGGAGGAGTTTGTGGGGGCGGTTCCGTCGGTCTTCGCCTCTTAACGGCCTCTTCGCGGTCCTCTTCATTTTGTTGGTCATTTTCGCTATGTTCCTCATCGTGAGCTGGGTCACCGTGGTCCAGGATGCGCATTTTGTGAGCCATCAGGCACTCTTGAAATCGAACACAACAGGGGTGAGCGCTTGTCAAATCTACGGTCGGTAGTTGCTGTTAAGTAACAATTTTCACTACAATAGTTGTCAATACTCAGGCACAGCCTCAAATTGGATCTGGACGCGCTCACATTATCAGTTAGATGGGAAGTCATCATTTGCAGGGTTTCCCCTACACCACCGGACCAAGTCTTAGAAGAGGACGCTGATGTGCCCGGGAACTGTGTTCCGCCCGATAGTGTCCTCAATGTGTACCTGAACGAGTACGTCCGGCTTCTGTGAATACAGATACACTTATTTTTCATCCTGAACCCCAGCCCTTCCAAGCCAACCTTTTCGTACAACCCATACGAGCCTGTTGGGGGAGCGCCGTAGTGAGCACACAGATACTCGGCTCCCTCCATGATCATATCACACTTATTCTTTGCATGCGTAGCATTGTTGACCAGTTCAGCTTCACGACAGAGCACTGGGTTGACAAATATGGTAAATGGGACTCCACAGAACAGCCCATGATCCCGTTTGACCACTACACCGTACACGCCATCGCTTTTGCTATTGATCCTACCACCAACCATTCTGTTCATATTGCCACATTCGCCATCGTTGGCACAACTGGGACTTTGTCATACACTCCCACGACGTAGCGACTATAAGCAAATTTACCTACGACCCCAGGGACGGCATGGTGACCACGGAAGTCGAGTCCCGTGTGTTACAGACAGGGATCAAGCGGTCTGCGGTTGCAAAGGTGTTTGCCATCTGTTTGCTTGTCATAAACTGGTCATTAACTATCGGCTCGGTATATATTACCCTCTTGGTGGCTTACAAAAAGCTGGGAACAAACAGCATGGTCACTGCAGTCCCCTTCAGCTTCCTGTTGACTGTTCCCGCCATCCGCTCTCTATACTTTAGTCCAGCACCCTTAGGGTTGTCCGTCGGTAAGTCCTGCATGTCACAATTCCCACCATTCCATTTTGTGATTTGACCTGCCCTTTCCAGACGCGGTTGCATTTTTCTTGCAGATTGCGATCATGGCAGGGTGTTCTCTTGTCCTGTTGAAAGTCCTCACAAGACACCGACCTATCTTATCACCTCTAGCAGATATTTCTGTTTAGACTTTCACTGTACTTTCAGTGGGGTAAGTTTATAAATGACCTGGGTGCTTTTGGACTGCTTAGATAGGATGTTTGACATAAATCCTAAACAGCCTGCCGACTTTTGTATTATTCGTCAACTCATTTCTATTCCTCACTGTATTGTGTAACAATAACAAATACTCCACCCTGTGTCATAAATGTGTTTGCCCATTGTGTGTGAGAATGGTTGGGGGGTGAGTATGGGTTTGGCTGGGGTGTTGCTGAGCTATGTTGCAAATTTCTCATGGGGATTATAATCAAAGAGGTCCCAGAATGGCTAAAATTGAATTAAAATGCATTACAATCCAATAAAAGTCGGATTTTAGTCATTTTGGGACACTCTTTGATTATAATCAATTAAAATCCCTGTGAGAAATTTGCGACATAGGAGACTGGAGTCTGGGAAAGGGAAACATAACAAAAATAAGCATGGGGGGACAGGAAACAATTCAGAGATCTCAGATTCAGAGTGGGGTGAGGATGATGAGCATTCTAGGGTTACTACAGCATACTGTCAATGAGCCAGCACCAATGTTGACACCAGAGGGGGGGTTTCCAAAAGCTGCCAAGGAGTTCATAGATATGTGTTTGTTGTCTTGACCAAAATTTTAACCATCATATCAGGAATATTGGATATAGCTGTTCCCTATCTTTTTAAAATCTTTTTATAAGAAAAGGTGGATAGAAGAGAAGAGTACGTACTTTTAGAAGTCATGTCATGATCCCAGAAAAGCTGATACCCAAAAATGGTAATAAAGTTTCAGAAAAGCACATGTCAAGAAATAGCTGTCAGGCATTTTCTTGATGCAGATGCTGCTATGGATAGAGCATTCCTGGACATCTGACATTAACCTGGAGTACCTGGCATCTACCTCCTGATTATGGCTAATGGCATGCTAGATGAACCTACATTTCCTGCTTTCATCATTATCATAACACAATGTTTGCCTGCAGGGTCTGTTATTTATTTAGGTCCCTCCCCTCTCTCCATCACCACTGACATTGGTGGGAGAACACCCTCTGCTGGTCATACATTCATATTTCCAAATCCAGTTGTCTCCCATGTTTTGTCTGTTTGCAAACCTTTGGATAAGTCACAATAAATACACCTGTACCAGTCAATGGTATCATGGGGTTTTTTACTCACCTCTTCCAATGGAACCTCTGCCTCCAGCATTGATTGTGCTAGACTGTGTTCATTATTGGCTTGGTCCTCACTTGCCTTCAAATAATTAAATAAAACCTTGGTATTTGGTTGTATAATACAAATTGTCATCATTTTCATTATCTGGTATATCAAGTTATAGGAATGAGTAGATAAACACTCAAACTACAGATATCTAATGAAGTACATGATTATACTCCAGAATCAATACCTCTCCAGAGTCATAACCAGCAACTAGATACTGACCATCCCACTGTGCATCTAAGGGTCTTACAAGTCTCTCAGGCAGTTGTATAACTACCTTTCTAGTAGTTGTATCCTGGATCCCAGGTAGAAATGACCTCTGCTTCCTCATGCCACCAATAAAATCCAGGTGGGGCCTATTTTGAGACATATTTGATAGCTTATTAGGAGATAAACCTAAGACCCCAAAGTCCCACCCAATGATTAATGCTGAGGATTGGAGTAAATTAACCCAGACTCTTAGGCCATCAACAGTCGAGAAGGAATCCGTCGATATACCAAATATATACTCCACTTTCCCCAAAACCTCTCCTGTCCATATAGACCAGGCTTGGATAGACTCCCAATAGAGGCAGAAAACCATAGATCCATCCCCTGATATCCTGAGGTCTCTGACATTGCCCCCAGGTATATCTACCATTCTGAGGAGTTCTCCTTTCTCAGTATCCCAGATGCAGAGTTTCTCATCTCTGTACCAAACAGAGATCAACCTGCCATCAGTCAACTGGGTGTCTACCTGGTGGGAATCTTTGGATGGAGTTTGGAAGGATGCTTTACAGAGACCAGTTAAGATATCCCAGATCCTCACCACCCCATCTGAATGACTTGAAATAGCAATACTATCTCTTGTCTGTAGAGTGATGGACTTGATTGGAGCTGAAGCAAGGGGTATAGACCCTAGATCAGGTAGAACTGAATCTGTGGATGATATACCAATCTGCCAGAACTTGACTGATTTGTCCTTAGATGCTGAGATGAAGGAAGTGGGGGAGGACAATGCAAGGGAGGTGATGAGATCAATATGGCCAATAAAGGTCTCAAGGAGGTAAGGGTCTGAATTGGAGATGTCCCAAATATGGACAGTACTACCAGTAGCCACTGCAATGGCACTGTTATCAGGGGAGAAACAGCAGCACCCAATATTATTGTTAACTGCATGGAATTTAGCCACAATCCCTTTTGAATCAGAGACTTGGACCTCAACAGCTGACCCATTGCACACAACAAACTGGATACCATCCAAGGAGAAAGCAACATGAGAACCATCATGTTCAGGTGCAATTTGCTGGCCACTAGTGTCCCATTGCCAGATCTTACCACCAGATACAGATATGAGGTGTTCAGGGTTCAAGGGAAAGAAGCAAACATATTTCACAGGACTCTTTTGTTTTATGACATGACAGCATTCCCCTGTCTGAACATCCCACAGACAAATTGTTCCATCCAAGGATCCTGAGGCAATAGTGGTACAGTCTGCTGAGATGGAAACAGAAACAACCCAGTCTGTATGGCTCTGGAAGGTCTTGATAACCCCACCAGTCTGCATATCCCAGAGCTTGATGGTATTGTCCCCACTATCAGATACAAGTGATCTCCCATCCAATGAGAAGACAAGGGATGCCACATAACCAGTGTGCCCAGAAAAAATGGCCATCTGGATACCTGTGATGGAATTGAGAATGATGATAGAGCCAGATCCCAAACCAACTACAACAGTGTCTTTCAAGCATGTGAGGGCCCATGGGTGATCATCTAACAAAACAGTGCGGAAACATTTTCCCCATCCAGCTGACACCCTCCTAATTACCTTGATCTCTTGTGGGAACTCTGCACTATAGCATTGATGAAGCCAGGATGAAGAAGGGGAAAGTGGGAGGGTAGAAGAGTAGATATAGGAGGGTGATCCACAGATCATATCAAAGTGTTCTAGAATGAGTCTCTGACTGTCAATTGTCCACTGGCATGAAGCCCCTGCCTAATAAGTGTGAATACAGGCCTCAGTAAACAGTTCTGTACAGTACTCACCAAAGTATACCATTGCTCAATATCATTTATGGCATGAACCCCAACACCAAGATTCTCTGTGAGTGCAAGGGCCTCAATCCAATATGGCAGATATGTTGTGAAGAACTGGTCAATTGCCTTCTGTACTTCTTTGAAATAGGAGCTGCTACTGGGGATCCTCAGAAGGTGCTTAGTCCAGAAGCAACATGCATATTTGAGAGCATCCCCAATGTAGTTCTTGCAGTGAGTGGAAATATCTTTGACCTCACTGAGAACAACATGGTCATCCAGGTGGCAAATATTCCTCTTCAACCTTTCCCTCATCAGGTTAAGGCATGAGAGTAAAATTTCTGCATGATGAACTGCAGGGTCCACAAAGAACCTTGTGTCTTTGCACCGATCTGGGTCTGTGAGAAAGTCAGGGAATGACTTATGGAAGGTGAGGATTGGATCCTCAAACCCATCTGGGATAAGGAGGAGGGAGTGGAGGGAGCGAAATGCACTGTGGATGTGTGACATGTGGAGTCTCAAGAGTTCTGAAAGTCCCTTGGATGAAATGGGGTTGAAGATGAGCACAACAGCCCCCACAACAGTCCTGAAACGCAGATAATGCTGGCTATTGCTTGTGCGGATATCACAGAATGCTTGTTCCAGGACCTTGATGTAGAGTTGATCAATTCCAGACTTTCCTTCTTCAGCAGTGCTTTTTGGAAGTGAGGTGATGAGGGCAAGGCTCTCAGTAAGTGGGTTACTGTCAGAGGCAATAAACTTGACAATGGTTGAGGCGTAGATAAAAAATCCGGCTGCCTTCTTGCACAGAATCCCAACATCAGATGAACTTGGCCAAACTTCTGTCAGGTCATAGTCACTTCGGTTCTTGGCGAGGCTGGTTAATTGCGTTCGAAAGAACAGTTTGATATCACTGTCCACTGCTGTTGGCTTGACCTCATGGAGCTTGAGGACCTGTGTGACTGGGACAAGTGACTGCAAGCGAAATCCGATGCGAATCCGGGACTCAGGACGTCCAGTGATGAAGAACTTGACATAGGGGATCTCGTCCGCGTAGCGGGAGAGCATGGAAAGGATGGCAGAGGCGGGTTCTTCGTCCTTGCACTCGTCGAGGGCATCAATCATGATGAGGGTCCGAATCCGGGTAGCTTTTAATGGGCCAATGATAATCCTCTCCATTTGGGAACAAAGAGACTCCCGTCCAACAGCAGGGTTGGCCCTCAGGACTTGGAGCAACTTCTCTCGAAATGAGGGGTACCGATAGGCAAGCTGAAAAGCGAGAGTGGGAAAAATTGTTTGAAGATTGCTTCTATCCTCGAAATCTCGCGAGCAAAAGAAGCTTGCGCCAAGCCTTCCATCCGCAAAGCCAATCTCGGCGAACGTCTGGGCGATGGTCGACTTCCCGGTCCCCGCAAGGCCATTTAGCCAGAACACACGGCAGTCCCGTTCATCCTTCAGCCAACGTTCGAGTTGCAGGAGGACGTCCGCCCTTGTTCCCCTCAGGCATCCCTGCCTGTTCCCGGAACGGTACCCGGCATCATTTGTAGGACGCACACTTTCCAGAAGACAGAGATCCGCATCTCCCTATTTGCAAGTTATTACGAGGGGTGAGACTGTGAGGGAGTGAGACTCACGATGCGTTGACAGCCCTCGTTGTAGATGTCTTGTTGCAACGAAGTCTGGGTATATGTTAGCTACGACGAGAGCAAGTCTTTTGGAGGTGCAAACCTGATACTCCATCAAGACATCGCGGATATCTTGCACAAAACTGTTAAGCTTCTGCGCGTTCTCGGGGTTTTCGAGGGAAAGCGCGAAATCCTTCTGGTTCGTCATCGAGTCCATAGCTTGGCCAATCTCCTTCAATTTCCTGGAATCCCCCCGTGCGTCAGATTCGGCTCTCGATCTTGGAGAATGTGGGCTCACCGTTCCAACTTGTTCGCCCTCTCCACTTCATTGAGGTCACCAGGAGAGATGGGTGCGGTGAGCGATTCAGAAAGCGTTTTAACCCTGACCGCTAATGATTCTATGGCATGTTCATTCACCTTCGTTCGCTAGAACAACCGTAAGCATTGGGAATCGGATGTGCGGGAAGGGAAGTTTTACCTTGCAGTTGTCGAGAACGAAACAGAGAGATCGGGCGATAGATTTGAGCGGACCAAAGGCACCTGTGGAATCTCTCACCCCACGGAGCAATTCGGCCGTGGCAGACGCAGAAGACTTGCAGTTCGATTGTTTCTCATCCGCGGCGGTGCTCGGTTCGAGGGTCTCGTCTGGGGCATTGTCAGAAGGAACGATCAGAGGAAGCAACCGAAATAACAATGTTTGCGTACTGCCGAGCCTCCCACCATGCGATGGAGAGGGATAGACCTCCTCGGGTTCTCCACTGTGCCCACTTCCCACAACTTCGACGTCCGGGTATGAATGCGAATGCACCTGGCTAGCCCCCCCGCCATCGACGTTTTCCTCTCCCCCTTCTTGAGCGTTATCGTTTCCGTGCGCTGGCACAGATTCTGACCCATCCGGCTGAGGGGGTCGATCCGTCGAAGGAACATGCTCTCCAGCTGCGTTGACTCCAGCTTCTTCTTGGTCGTCAATTTCGCCCGCCTCGACGTGAGGCTCTGGTTGCGGAAGCGAACTCGTTGAGTCAGGCCCCTCCCCACCGGGACCGGCCCCCATTTCGTCCGGTTTGCGTTTTCTCCCTGCTAGCCGGTGCTTGACTTTCTTCTTCATTTTGGAGAGCGAACCTCGTATGTCGTCCATGTCGGTATCGGATCGGCGCAGATGGTGGTGCGATAGTGGATGATTAGCCTCGTGACTTTGACCCTACGGCACGCTAGCGCTCAGCCGCTCGGTTGCAATACGTTGTCCTGCCAGAGGTTGTTTCTCTGTTAACGACGCTCTCACTTATGGTCTCCCATTCTCACATAGTTACCTGCGAGTTGGCCTCGTGGCCTCCGTCTGTCCCAACCGTCAAGCGGCGTTCAATGCAGATGGGCACCACCACGCCGATGCCCAAGAGGTCTTAATCTGACAGTCCCCCCTCCCCACGCGTAAGAAAATCACACCCCTTTCCAGTCCCCTTGGTTTCAGTTGGCTGCTCGTCGTTGCTAGCTTGGATTAGATTTACGCTTCTTTCCGCCCATGCGAGAGTCTTACGTGTCAGCTATTTAATATTTATCCACCGAACGTTTCGATTCCATTAACGTCCCCAAACTTCCCGACGTAGACACTCGCATCGGAAGTACACGACCTGCGACCTAGTCTGGTCATCAGCCCCCCAATACGGATCATTAGGTCGATGTGATCAAGTGTCACCGTCGGGGATTGGTTACCAGTCTGCGTGTGCAACCCGTAAATCGTCGAATGGACTCGGTACTGATTTGTGGCACAGACAAATGCATGAAATCGCGCAAACATACATGTCGTAGTATAAACAAAACAACCGCACCCCGTCCATTTCGAGGAGCAGCCTATCGTTTTGCAACGCGCTTTGCATGCTTATCGCGGAGGCAAAGTTGGTCGGCCGATCAGGGAGCTAGCTCGTGACGGGAAAACCCCTTTCAACGCTCCATTTCCTGGAGCCTCTTCCGATGGTTCTGGTGCCTTTCCGTCACCGCGTTCCCCGAAGTGATCGAGCCGTTGTTTCCCGAGTGTCGCTACGGACACAATAAACAGGACAGTTACGGCGCTCGCAGAGGCGGAACTAGACGACAACATCGGGCCAAGACCAGGGAGCACAAGGTAGTATGATATTCTGGTTGAGCCGACCGTTTGGATCGGATGATTGAGCGTTTGAACTATTTATGCCGAAGAGACTGCCCTTGAACCTGGGGGCAGACCCCCATCCATATGAGAATGCGCGTGCTGATGCCACGTAATATACGGACCGACAATCGCATTACACGGACCTTCCGGCAGAAGATGCCCATCCTGACCCACCGTTTGCTCGAGGGAATCCGAAATATATGTATGTATCCAGTCCAGAGGTTCAGGAACCTGCTTCTGCCTGATCGATTCGAAGTTGCACACTAGACTTGTAGCCAGTCCCGAATACTGGCCGGATAAAAGATTCATGTCAGATTTTCCAGGAGGACCCTCGGAACAGGCCGACGAACGGGGGTTAAACAAGCTACGACTCTACTGCCCTCGGTTAGTGTGTAGGAGTGCTATTCTCCTCGCGAAGACCGCAACCCCCATGGAGCGTTCTAGTGTCACGGTAACTGCCTATTGAAGTGGCGAGCCGGCAGCATTCTGACCCCAGCAGATTGATGATCCTCAAGCTATATCAATGTCCACGTTAGGATCGTGTCGTGATTGTATGCTGCGAGGGATCCTCCGTCCACCCGTCCCACAAGAGTAGTAAGAAAGCTGAAATAAGTCTATTGCTATGTTGCTGATGCTCACTTGGTCCAAAGGTTTACGTTGTAGCCATTTGGACGGAATCCAGCATTCGGAGCAGAGGAAAGGCCAGGGAGCCCATCGAGACTTTGGGTATTTTTCTGCTCCCAGTATTCTTTGAGGCCGCTCTCAGCCTTGCACATCGATGGGTTTTCTGCATCGGCTTCTGCTTCGTTGTCCTTTTGCTCTTTATTGTTGAAATATTGGTTGAGGGTGCGTCGTTCTCCCAGATAGGAATAGAAGGGGACGGCAATCCCCAAGACTATCAACAGATGTCAAGGGTTTCTAACGGGTCGTCGCTCGCGCGGGAAATTGCGTACCGAACTGACTTGGTAAATGTCTACCATGATCATCGCACGAGGACCGGGGTTCCTCTTCTCGGGAGGGATAAGTTCAATATACTCCTTTGATCCAAACTCGTAAACGGTTCCTGGAGGGCAAGATCAACGTATGTGGACCCTTAATCTGAGTAACAGTCACCTTTCCCGAAGAGCCGTACTATCCGTGAAGCGCCGTCAAACGCGTTGAACATGATAGTGACCCGACCGTTCTCGCGTATATGAGAGATTGTCTCGACTCCTGAGATCGTACGGCCGTGAGCTTCTGAGATGAAGAGTCAAATGGATATTCGTACCACTCCCTGTCAGATCTTCATATCATACCCTACGTTCGTCTATGACGTGGAATGTCCCTGCAACGCCCTTCGGAGATACGTTGATATGACCATCCGGACTCAAAGGAGAAGTTGTGACCCAAAAGAGCTTCTGAGCAACGATCCAAGCGATGAGGTCTGGTTGCAAACATTCCCAGTACTTGGTCATGGTGGTTGTGGTGCGAGGTGGCAAGGTGATCTCCCCGAAAGAGTTGCCGCAACGTGAGCCGACACGACCAAGCTGGAGGGGGGAAATGTCTACGGCGGTGGGACGGACAAGTTCCTGAGGTGGGTCTATGAGTCGCTCAGTTCCCGAGGCACATGTGAGACGACAGGACCGGAGAGAGGTGCGGCGCCTTTCCTAAAAAGGAAGGTACAACCTGATGCTCCCTCGGCCTGGTGTCCTCCAGAGGGCAGTTCGCTGCTTCTCCTCGACGCGACCAGCCCATGGATACACCTCCCACATTGGCAAAACGCCCATCCCAGTCCCCCCATTCGTCACACTCAACACAACACCCGCAAAACTCGAAGTTACCGGGCCGCTAGGCTCGACCTTCGTCCCGCTCGAACCGTACATGCACCTCACCCCAACCGGAAACGGTGTCGTCGCGCTCTCCGTGGATGATGCAGCCCAGAAGAAACAACGGAGTATGTGGGGTCTCACGAGGACACTCATAAACAACGCGATCGTTGGGATGACGGAGGGGTTCAGCGTTCCGCTGTACTTGGTGGGGGTTGGGTATCGTGCCGCGTTGGAGGACGACCCGAGAGGGACTGAGCACGGTGGTAGCGGGAAGAGGTTGAACCTGAAGTTAGGTTTCTCTCATTCGGTTTTCGTGCCCATTCCCCCCCACATCAAGGCGGAGGTTCCGACGGCGACGAAGATTGTTTTGAACTGCACGGACAAGCACCAGTTGGGGTTATTTGCGGCCAAAGTCAGGAAATGGAGGCCACCGGAGCCGTATAAGGGCAAGGTACGCCTGAGTCTCACTTTCTTTATCTCGGGCACGTCATTTAGCCCCGTTACCGTGTAGGGGATTTTTGTTGGGACCGAACAGATCCGAATCAAAGCCGTCAAGAAGAAATAGACTACAAAGTATCTTACTCCTTGCTTTACATGAGATATATTGATCCTCCGCCACACGAACTGTCCTACGAGCCTGAGACTGAACCAGCTCGGCCCGAAACAATGGTTTTAGATGCGTACTTGCAAGAACTAGTTTGCTGTGAAGGAGCACAAAGGACAGATCAGTGGACTTGGGTGGTGCAGGGGTGGGATGAACAGGGGTGCATTCTCAAGGCGAGTCTCCTGTGGCAAAAGCCTTGTTATTCACTACGAATGCTCTGATGTTTACTTCGATGCCCATGCTCTCTGCGCTTCCCCACCCCCCTGTTTTTCTTGTCAGCGAGACAGGGACGCTCGACCGATTCATCTTCTGTGAGCTCCACATCTCAGTCCGGGATTGCTGGCGGAAAACGTGTAGTGGTGAGCCTCTTGGCAAACGGCGGTTGGCGTCGCAAGTCGTGTGCCAGTCGACCAAAGTGCCACCACGTGGATCTTTCTAGGGCGTATGCAATCGATACTGGCATCCTCGACGGCGATGGTGCTTTGGTTCCCGACATCGTATCGGACATACCCGTCAACGATCCCTCTCCCGTTCCATCTTCTGTAAAGCAGCCAGTGTCTTTCATACCAGTGCTGCCACCCCGTTGGTGTCGTCTTCCATCAGACACACTCGACTACCCATCCTCCCCCACGCTACGACTGTCTACCTCCATATCTTCCTCTTGATCCCCTATCACGGTGTTCATGTGGACTTCTGAAACCACCATCAATCACGGCGGGTACACAGCGACAATACACCATATTCGGTCTCCGCGGTGCTGTAGGGTCTGTGATTGAGGTTGCCAACTGCCCCCTCCTGCTCACACCCTCGACGCCAGTTTGGACCTGACTGCGGAACGGTTTGAATCCTCATCAACGAGTATACATGCTGAGTAAATAGTGACAAGACAACTGATATAAATGGAGGACAAATACAAAGCCCAATTTCACCAAGCCCATTCCCCTAGGCCATGGTATTGCAAGAGCCACTCCCAACCCTCATTCCCATCGAAATCCTCCACGATCACGGGGAAGAGGATATAAAATTTTAATAGGTCTGTTTCCCATAAGCGTTTTCCTCAAGCTCGATCTCGCGGGACTCTTGGACGAGGTCGCAAACATGGCAGCAGCAGGCGGCGAGAAAGTCGGTGCAACCGTTACCGGAGATGTTGTACCGACCACGAGTGTTGCCCCGTTGAATGCACTATACGATACTTGAGTTCTCCAACGACCAAAATCAGTGACCATGAACGAACGAACCTGCAAAATACAAGCAACACCGATGCAGCAAGTGACAGCGTAACCGAAGCAGGCGCCACCACAGGCATCACCACCAGATGGATGGGGAGATCCACGGTTGGAAAGGTGATCAAGCCTGGTGTTGATCTTGGAGTACACAATGCAGGGACAGAAGGCGGCAGTGAGACCTAGGACCGAAGGTGAGGTTTAACCCTTCAAACCGAACGAGGCTCGAGAGAACCTACAGGTACCACAGTCGCTGAAGCACCCGAAGAAAGGGTTGGACCAACCACGCTTGCCGTCGGAGTCCAAAGGGATGTTCTTGGGATTTGTGTGGGATACGACCTGCATTCCCGCATTTCCCTATCGTCAACCCGTCAGCATTGTTACACAATGAGGCGAGTAGAGAGCAACAAACACCGGGCTGAGTGTTCGTGGCCATTGTTCACGAGTAAACCGGTCGTCGGTTGGGGGGGGGGCGAATCTGTGGGGTGGGTTGAAGCAATTAGGCGTCCGGTCCACCTCCTTTTGAATCACCCCTGAACAGGGATCCGGCTCGTCGCTGGTTCCTACCATTCTGGTGACAGGTGTCGGAAAGCCGACGAGGGAATGAAAATGGATATGGGCGAACCGATTCCAAGCCCTGGGTACCTGGTGTCTGCTAGACCTGTTTACAGACAACGGAATCGGAGTCGCCCCAGATCAGACACGACCCACTCGTTGTCAAGCGGGACTGCCAGAAGTGTGTCGATCGTCAGCGCTCTTCTAAGAGCGGAATCCCTACGGCGGATCCAACGTGAGAAGGAGTATTGTACCAGCGCTGTGCATGGGCGAGTTATCAATGTTTCACGGCACCGAACGCTGTACTGCAAGAGAAATTTAAGCGCACAAAAAGAACACGGCAAAGGTCTGAGGCGGAAATGCAATGGTTCGGTAGCACCAGGACATCGAGAGCGGACTCAGCCACGTCACCACCGGCGCACATACCCTGAAAGTCAATCCGTCGCGTTGGTACAGATATAGTACATGCCCACCTCTGAAGGGGAATCGGGAAGACTGGGCGGCCGCTACATCCTCCCTTCTCTGTCACCGCACAGTCGCAAGCGATTAAATCCGTTTCCCTACGACCGCCATCAGGTCTGTCAAATTCTCCTCCATACGAAATGTATCAGCTAAGATGGAAGCGGCGGCTTGCGGCACGCGAACGCCTTACGCTCACCCCGCCTGGCGTCCCGCGTTGAACAAGACGCCGGTTTCGGACCCTACTGACAGTCGTAGCTGTCCCTGAAGGCCTGACAGCGTGGTGGGTAAGGCTTCGTTCTCCACACTGCTGATCAACGGGGGGGTAAGAGCCGAAGTCTGGCATCTCGCGTTTCTGGCGATGGGTGTATGGAAAAGTCCTGCGAATCTGGATTGGCGGGTATATCATTTCTTCGGAAGGACCGGTCGAGCGGACGCGTGGCGGTTTCCCGGCGGCTAGCCTAGACAACACAGCAGAGATCAGCTGAAGAACGTCCAGGTGACACGTGATCACCGCGACAAACTCAAATCGCCTCCCGCCGGGGCAGTGGCCGGCTACGTTTCTCCGTTGAGGCAAGCGTGCTCTGGATCAACGCATGACCCGTAAGTAAAGCTCGATCTCCCTTCGTCTTGTTCTCTCAGCCCGTTTCAAAACGGCAAGGGTATATTATTATGTTCGTTTTGTCGAGGTCCAGCCGATCTCAACCTCCCTGTTCGCGTCAACGTGGTACACGCCTCTCTCTCTCTCTCTCTCGCACAAACTCGCATTTTATACCCCCCGGGGTTTGTGTGGCATCATCTAACCTCGTGGCCCAGCCACACTTTTGCGTCTCTGCTCCAATACCCTGACCTGCTTCCAACAACCTGAAGAGGCGAACCCAATACCACCAAGAGATACTTCCCGATGAGGTACGATAGGAAGAAAGTGGCAACCTTCGACCACGGCACCGCGACCGCTGCGAGTCGGAGCTACCAGTTCGAACTTCTCGAAGAAAGTTTGAGACGGAATATTATCATCGCACTCGATACGGGCGCCGGAAAGACCCATATCACGGTTCTTAGGATCAAGACTGAGGTTCTAGAGCGGGAGAATCGAAAGGTAATCGACATTCCCTAGGAAGATCTTGATGGAAGTGTGGTTGATATGGATATTCTGCAGTTGTCATGGTTCGTTGCGCCCACAGTAGCCCTCGTGGAGCAACAGAGAGATGTCATTGCAACCCAGATGCCTGTATCCGTCGGACTAGTGTCGGGCGCGTCCGGTTCGCACCAGTGGAAGGGCCCCGCACTGTGGCGGACGATCCTCGACACTCACCGTGTTATGGTTACAACCCCACAAGTGCTCCTGGACGCCCTACGACATGGATACGTCAACCTCGGTGCCGATATTTCTCTCTTGATCTTCGACGAGGTTCACCATGCCGGGAAGAATCACCCATACAATGCGATCATGAAGGAATTTTACCACATTTTACCGCCTCGAGTTCCTTCAGCAGCCAACGAAAATCAAGTTCAGCCAATGGTGTTGGGGTTGACCGCCAGTCCCATCTTCGGTGGTAACCCCGATCGAGCTTTCCGGTATGTTCCTTTCCAACGGTTTCAGGATCTTCGTAAACCAATACATCGAGCTTAGGGTTATCGAAGTCAACATGGACGCAGTCATTCGCACCACACGACTCAACCGTGAGGAACTATCAAAATATGTTCACCGGCCTGTCTTCAAGCGCGTCCAATACCAGACACCAGACTACATCACCCAATCCTTCCCATTCAAATGCAACCTTCCTTCCTACAACTTTATGGCCCTCCAAGAAGTTGTCGTTGGGATGGACATTGAAAACGATCCTTGGGTTAGACACACCTGTGCTCGTCTTTCCAGGCTCCCTCCGGGAACCTCTAGAAATCAACTGGACCAGAAACTCTCTAAAACGATCGCGAAACAGGATACCTCTACCCACCGTGGTCTCCGCGATTTTCTCACTGCCGCCTCTGTAATCTGCGTGGATATTTGACCCTGGACAGCCGACTGGTACGTCGCGAAGGTGGTTGAGAAAGTAAAGGCAGCTGGTGGTCCCTTCCAACACGTCGTTCGTCGCTGGCAAGACTCCGAAAAACATTATCCATCACTTTCGCCCGCCACGACGTAAGGCTCTGGTTGCGGAAGCGAACTCGTTGAGTCAGGCCCTTCCCCACCGGGATCGGCCCCCATTTCGTCCGGTTTGCGTTTTCTCCCTTCTAGCCGGTGCTTGACTTTCTTCTCCATTTCGGAGAGCGACCCTCGTATGTCGTCCATGTCGGTATCGGATCAGCGTAGATGGTGGTGCGATAGTGGATAATTGGCCTCGTGACCTTGACCCTATTGTATGCTAGCGCTCAGTCGATCGGGTGCAATACGTTGTCCTGCCAGTGGTTGTTTCTCCGTTAACGACGCTCTCACTTATGGTCTCCCATTCCCACATAGTTACCTGCGAGTTGGCCTCATGGCCTCCGTCTGTCCCAACCGTCGAGCAGCGTTCAATGTGGAGATGGAGCACCGCCACGCCGATGTCTAAGAGGTCTTAATCGTACGGTCCTCCCCTCCCCACGAATAAGAAAATCACACCCCTTTCCAGTCCCCCCTGGCTTCAGTTGGCCGCTTGTCGTCGCCAACTCGTATTAGATTTACGCTCCTTTCCGCTCTCGCGAGAGTCTTACGTGTCAACTACCCATCCACCGAACGTTTCGATTCCATTGACGTCCTCAAACTTCCCGAGGTAGACACTCGCACCGACAGTACACGACCTGCGACCTAGACCGGTCACCAGCCCCCCAATACGGATCATTAGGTCGATGTGATCAAGTGTCACCGTCAGGGATTGGTTACCGGTCTGCGTGTGCAACCCGTAAATCATCGAATGGACTCGGTACTGATTTGTGGCACAGATAAATGCATGAAATCGCGCAAGCATAAATGTCGTAGTATACACAAAAGAATCGCATCCTGTTCATTTCGAGGAGCAGCCTATCGCTTTGCAACGCGCTTTGCATGCTTATCGCAGAGGCAAAGTTGGTCGGTCAATCAAAGAGCTAGCTTGTGACGTGAAAACCCCTTTCAATGCTCCATTTCCTGGAGCCTCCTCCGGCGGTTCTGGCGCCTTTCCGTCACCGCATTCCCCGAAGTGATCGAGCCGTTGTTTCCCGAGTGTCGCTACGGACACAATAAAGAGGGCAGTTACGGCGCTCGCGCAGAGGCGGAACTAGACGACACCATCGGGCCAAGACCAGGGAGCACAAGGCAGTTTGATATTCTGATTGAGCCGACCGTTTGGATCGGGTGATTGAGCGTTTGAACTCTTTATGCCGAAGAGACTGCCCTTGGGACTGGGGGCAGACCCCCATCCATGTGAGAATGCGCGTGCTGATGCCACGCAATATACGGACCGGCAATCGCATTACACGGTCCTTCCATCCTGGCCTACCGGTTGCTCGAGGGATTCTGAAGTATATGCATGTATCCAGTCCAAGAGGTTCAGGAACCCGCTTCTGCCTGATCGATTCGAAGTGCACACGAACACCCCATGATCTCGTCCCCTGTAACTGATCCCCTCCAACACCCGCTTGGTTCTATGGGAGTTCTTCCATCAACCAGGAACAGATGACCCCGTGCGGGTTCCCTCGCTGCCTACCGCAAGGAATCGGAACAGCCCGACAAAGACTATACCAAATATTGGAGCGGAGTTTCAGCATCTCTCCAATCTCCGTACGTTGGTAACTGCACTATCTATTCTACAACCGCAACACATGTACACCGCCCCAAATCGGAGCGCGTGCCCTTGGGCGTCATAATCTCAAGCGCCCATAGATAGGTGTTAGAAGAACCAAACTTACCGCAAATCCGCATCCCGGTGCGAAGGAGCACAGCGCCTAGATGATTCTAAATCTGATCCGGCTCTCGACCCATTTATGCTCTATCTACAGGAATAACCCGATGCATCTGTTACCGGCTCTTCTGTGGAGCGGAAGCGAAACGCCTCCTTGGCCAATCTATCCATAATGTCATGCCGATACTGGTAAACACCGCGAGCGTCTATCCTTCCTCTTAGTTGAGCCAACTCATTGGTGAAAGCGTTGAATGCATGTCTCGCTTCGCTCGAGACTCGAGATGGAAACAAGGAGAGGATCTTTGACATCTCTCGTATCGTACCGTCACTTGATTTCCACCCCGGTTCCGCCAGAGGATGAACCCGCTGCTGATTATACAAAACTTCAGTGAGTCTCGTTTCATAACGCCGTCCAACGTGAATTTGCAAACCATTTGAGCGTACATATCGAGATTGTCAACGAGATCTACAGGGGATCGCATTCGGTAGGTACGGCGCTTCTCAACCCCGTGTGAATCGAGGAGGAAGCTGATCCGTGAGTCGCGCGTTGATCAATTGAACATGATTACATTCGACCTAGTCCCCTCAATGCGCCTACGACGCGAACAGGCGGGACTCATCGGGGATTTGACAACGAAAGCCTAGAGTACGTATCCCCCCGACTAGCAACTGCGGGGCCTACCCATACTGCGATCAGTGAGTGCTCGCGCCATCGTCCTGGTTCACCAAGGAGACCCGAATCACCATCTCGTCAAGGCCCAAGACAGGAGTGAACAGATTTCACTATGACTGCAAGCCACACCACCTGTCGTCGTGCCTGTGGGGTACGCGTTCATCACGCATCAGCAATCCTTCCCCCTCTGTTGCTCGGCAAGAGTCGGTTTTGGAGCGGTTTTTGAGTCGATCTTGAGTCTAAGCGTTGGGTTCTCCATTCATAATCTTCTACCCGACTCGCTTGCTCGGCAAACGCATTGCTGATGCGGTATCCCACATCCCAACATACACGTGTACGCTCCCGGCTCTGTATCTCTCTGTATCCGCCCTCAACCACCCAAGGATCAAATCTGTTATTGGGGGGATCCGCGACCGGGACGTTTTCGCGTCGCCAAGCAGTCCTCGATATGGCTCCTTGTGGGGTTTAGAAGCGAGATGCGGTACTGCCGAACCACAGCATCGCGATAAATTGCAATCCTTCCCGCCCTCGAGGGCGGGTTTCACGAAATCAATCGTGACCTCCGTCAGTTATATATCCCAATCTTTTTTTCGTCCTCTGCCCCTTTCCCCCCTTCGCAATATCTTGCACCAGCGGTCGTCCGCCATTCATTAGGTCCGGTCGTTGGTTATGCAACATGGCCTCCATGTCACTTGAGTCGGTTATTGTGGCT
>Ga0307513_10004014_pt1 | contig 19741 bp, 18 predicted proteins | sample 15_EM_MG_FD_202174 | JGI IMG/M metagenome (GOLD analysis project Ga0307513, IMG submission 202174) | Populus trichocarpa ectomycorrhiza microbial communities from riparian zone in the Pacific Northwest, United States - 15_EM | ecosystem: Host-associated > Plants > Roots > Unclassified | place...
AACTGGACCGGTAGCGAACAGGGGTATTTTCGTGGGCAAAAAGTGAATCATCGAGGTTAGGGTTACGAAAAATTACTGGTAATTAATCCCTGTTCGCCACCAGTCCAGTTTCGCCGTGGGTACGGTGGAGACTGTCACAATTCCTGTCACAATTTTCATAATCATTATTATTTTCACTACCATCAGCTACATTGTCCTCTTTGTATTAAACACATTAAATCTTTAATATTTTACATAATTTTGACATCTTCCCGTACTTTTATAGCAACCGTATTCCGAATACACGATGAGAATAGAAGTACCTGTACGTGTATGATACACCCCTGTCCTAAAAGTTCTCTAATCTAAGAATACTCCAGCGGGCTTGGCGGCAACAGAAGTACGGTATCGATACTGCTTCCCAGCAACCAGTCAACCTCGGCCACCAAGCAATGGCACCTCCGCACCACAACAGAGAAGCCACAAAGAGGTTAAGGGCGCGTCTGGTAGTCCAGAGTTTTTCAAACCTGGATAATCACAAAGCGAGAGTTTCAACTAGCAACCGGAATAATCGCAAGTTGTCATAATCCAACATTTTCCACCTCCGGGAGGCGTGTCTGGTCACCACAAAAATCAATTTAACAAAAGTCCCTCAAAAAAACCAGAATAATTATTATGGGAAATACAGTGGCGCCTGTATTGCAATGTGTATTTTTTAATTTTTTTTATACTCAAAATGTTGATTGTTGTGGGTTATTGTGGTTTGTGTACCCTCTTCCAAAATGAGAGTTTGTGAAATACTGGTCCGATCAGTATTTCAGAAACCTCCATTTTGGAATGATTATTGTGTTTTGATTATTGAGTTTTTGTGGCAACCAGACATGCCACTCAAAAGCGAAATAGCATTTTGTGGCAAACCTCCATAACCGGGGTCGAAATGAAGGTTTGAGGTGGCAACCAGACGCGCCCTAAACACAACCGGGAAACTGCTCTATTGCTTTATTGTCAGACCTTGGGCTACCGGCAGAACGGATCGCACGAGAGAGAAGGCTAGCTCCATCCACTGTTCCAGGAGTGATTAAGTGCTACTGTTACGATTTAAAATTGACTTTCTTAACTTGCTGTTTTCTAGACTATCTGCGATTGACGTTGGTTAAATAGATAGTCACGATCTTGTCTTTGGGTGGTTTCGCGGTTCTGCAGGGGTGGCTGTTGCCTAGGCTTGGTGGACAGGGGCTTCTATGTAAGTTAGGTTTTGTCCTCTCTAACGCTTTCCTTCCTTCCTTTCCCTCCCACCACGAGGACGACAGCAGCGACGAAGAAGCGGCAACGAGGATCGTGTGGTTTAAAGAAGGAAGATTGGACCTGTACTTAGCTAGTCGGACAACCTGCTGGGTTCAAGTTGGGCTTTCTTTGTGACGTGAATTTTCTGTTTTTGTGCAGTTTCCCAGGTTGGTTTTGTGACATAGCTTAGAGGCTGTTTGGCAAGGTGAAATTTGAGCTGTTCGCAATCTGAAATCGTGATTTCCAAATCATGATTTGAAATTGCGACTTGCAAGCAGCTCTCTGTCAACTGTGACTGCAATTTTCAATTTTCCAAGTCACAATTTGGGGCTAATTCTATCAGAAGCCCTCAAGAGTCACTGGCATTTACTAACAAAATACTTAAGGTCGTAGAACAAAAATATCACAGCCCTAAATATTTACAGACACAGTACGAATATTTCCCAAATCATGATTTGAAATTGCTGCCCAGCCAAACACCATGAAAATTTCAAATTATGATTTGGGCCTAAATCATGATTTGAGATTGCGAATAGCTCAAATTATAGCTTGCCAAACAGCCCCTTAGTGAGTTTGAATTGATCACGACTTGTGCAGTTTTCTTTTCTACTTGAAGGTTCTTTGAAAGTGACAGTTGTTTGCTCGTACCTCTCCCCTACCGTAAAGTAGTTACCATTCCACCGATTCTCTTGTTTTCAGTACCGTATGCGAGGTTTTGTCGAAGATACTCCCCGGTCTGTACTCCCAAAGATCTCGTCGCATTTTCAGGAACAAGTGGAAGGCGCACTCCTTGCCAATCCCCATTCTTCCTTAAGAGAAATTTCAGATATTAAATAGTGGAATTTATTGTTCACTCAGGTCAGATGAGCCAAGTTTAATATGAACTGCTTGTACAAGTACTCAAGTACTAGTACCTCTGTTGCTATCAAGCCCCTCTGGAATACTTTTGGATCAGCAAGAACTTTTTGGACAGGAGTGTATAGACGGCTGTCTAGCGCTTCGAGACGGTGCTGCCCGTTAGGGGGGGCTAAACAGTTGGAGGGGTATTGAAAACAAAAGAGCCTGGGCAAGTGTATCTACGGTACCGTACGCTGCCAAATGGGAGAGGTACGGGCAAACAAATGTCACAATTAAGAAATCCCTTCTAGGAACAGAAACCTCACAAGTCACGATCAATTCAAATCCGCTAAGCTAGTTCGCAAACCACTACCAGAGCAAACCGTCTAGCGTCGGATGGGATTTGTAAACGCATCTCTGAGGCAACGTCACGTTTTCACAGTCCAGTGACAAGAATTTAGGATGGTATGATAGAAAATTATGCAAACATTTCTGCGCCGCCCATTAGACAGTGGTGCCACTTGAGCTGTCACCATCCGGTTTTATCGCCTAGAATTCAGAACTATGGATAGTCGGTTAGGTGAATAGGGCCGTTGGGCTCAACATTGAGTAGGTAAAATTGGAAATTTTATTCGCTTGTCGCCATACTCATTGAACCAGCAAACCAAACATAAGTCTAAGTAAGAACAATAAAACCAGCTCAATCATTCCATCAGTTCCCACACCTGTTGATCTCTCTCCATGCATGACCCCATTTGCCTGCACACCCGCCCAATACTAACCAACAAAGGAATGACATAACCGTAAACCCTTCCGTGAATACTCCCAACCCCAGAACAAATTGAATCACTGAATCTATTAGCTATCCTTGTCTGTCAACTATCTGTGTGCCTTATGTCTGACAGCCATCCACTCCCGTCAGCTCTGATGGAAGGATTGTTCAAGAGATTTGTGGATGGTTTACCGGTAGATACGGGGGATTGTTTTAACAATAGGTTATACTGGCATATCTTTATTTATTATCACGGGGGTGTGGGGAGGAATAAGGGCCTGTCGGGGAATACAGAAATAAGTGTGGTGATCCATGGAAGAATCAAGAGGTATTATTTGTGCTTTGCATACACCTCTCTTTACCATTAGTTTAGTTTTTAGCGATAGTACTAGCAAGCGAAAAAACTAAGAATGAGCGATAAAAGTTGCATTTCATATCCTTCCTACAGAGTGCCTAAGCTCTACGTGAATTCTCTTATTCTATCATCTGCATCTGATCCAGCTGGGAGATTTCTAAATAATCCATTAGTAACGAATTCTAACTTAAATGACTTCAGCAGCTGTCTAGAAGCTATTAAATTAGCTGCGGAAGACTATCTATATACTAATTAACTTGCTATGATACTATCTCTTAGCGAAAATGCTGTTCTGGAAAGCATTTTTGAGTGAGAATATTCCCCTCGGTACTGTACCCCATGTGTGAATCTCCGCTAATCACCTAACAACCATAGGTTACCTCCCTGGTGATGTAAGCTTGCTCTGAATCAAACCTGTATAACTCCAACCCGATCTGAGACTACAATCGTTGAACATGGAGAGGTAAAATAGCTCGATAACAGAGGAGCCTGGATGCCCTTTGTTGGTTCTATCGGGTGAGGGCTTACCCCACTCACATCTTAAGCTCCACCGGGCGATGCCATATATTTGGGAAGATGCTAGCTTGTATTCACACCTTGTTTGTGGACATGCGATTCGGGAAGGCTACTGCAGGTGAATGAGTTATTATGCGCCGGCAGTCGAATAGTGTCACTCAGGAGAAGTCTTTGGAGGTCATGTCTCCCATTAGCCATGCGCCTTGGCCAAATGGAAATGATTGGGTGCATTTGTGTCATAACAAGCCATATCAGGCTGCCCCGTCTGCCTCTTTCTTCAGCTATGATCACACACAGTTTACACACCCCCTGGTACTCTACAAATCGCGGCACCGTTTCTACACTCAAACAACATATCATGACCCAAATTTCACATATGCGATCGGTCAGCTTCGGCGACGGTAACGCCAACTGCGGGAACATAAGCGGTACTTTCAACACCTTCTATATCTCCGACGAGGATGCGGCAATTATGCGTTGGCTCTCTCCACTAGAGCCGAATAACAGACATCAGGGCGTCAGCGCCGAGAGATTCGATGGTGTCGGGAATTGGCTGTTAGAAACGACCGAGTTTCGGGAGTGGAGATATAATGAGGGTGGAGCCGACAAGGCTGTCTTGTTTTGTGCCGGGAATCCGGGAGTGGGGAAAACATACCTGAGGTAAATGGCGGGGTTCTTTGGAGAAACAGGATGCCGCTGATGGCCCGAAATATTAGTTCCCTGGTCATCGACAGCCTGTGCGATCGAGCGGAGGAGGAAAATATCGCAGTTGCAGGCTTGTACTGCGACTTCCTTTCTCAACAGGAGCAGACAACCACAAATATTATGGGAGCTATTCTGAAGCAGCTATCAAGCAGAGGGGGCATCCCGGGCCACTTGCGAGAGGCGTTTCAAAAAGGGAAGAAGGAGTTTGGTGGCAGCGCCCCGCGACTTGCGGCTCTGAGGGGAATGTTGAAAATCGTTATTGCTTCGCCCGGGTTTTCATCTGTCTCGACGCCTTGGACGAATGTTTACCGAAGCACCTTCCAGATCTTCTCGAGTCGTTGAGAGACATCGTTCGGGAGTCCCCTAGGACAAGAATATTCCTCACCGGGAGGTCTCATGTTAGGGAAGATGTCCAAAGATATTTCTCCAAGGCGGTTGTGATACCCGTCAGCCCTAGCCGGGGTGATATCCGGAATTATGTGAAAATGAGGTTGGATAGAGATACCGAGCCAGAGGCGATGAGCAACGACTTACGGGTGGATATTGTGAGAGTAATTTTGGGAAAGATATCTAATGTGTGAGTAGGAGAATTCGGCACCCCCACCCCATCAATAATGTATACTTACCAAGGGTTGTGTGTAGATTCCTCCTAGTTTCTCTCAACATCGATGCTATTCTAGCAGAGGTGACAATTCGTCGGAGAAAAAAGAAACTTGAAGAGATAACACAAGGCGACGGACTGAGCGAAGCCTACACGGCAACCCTAACCCGAATGAAAGCGCAGAAGGGATATAAATCAGTGCTTGGATTGAAGGCCTTGATGTGGGTGCTGTATTCAGAAAGGCCTTTGCAGGCCGAGGAGCTCTGTCATGCCTTGGGAGTGGAGATAGGATCTGGGGATCTAGATCCTGAAAACGTTCCTGCATTACGGACGGTCCTAGCATCCTGTCTGGGTCTTATCACGGTCGAGGGGTCTTCGCCCACTGTCCGGCTGATGCACTACACTCTTCAGGAGTATCTCACAAGTAACACGACCCTATTCCATAGTCCTCACTCAGAAATTGCGGAGGTTTGCCTGACATACCTCAATTTCGGGTTTATCCGGGATCTTTCGCCCACTCTTCGCTGGCCCCCCTCGGCCACACCGTTTCTAGTATATGCTTCTGTCCATTGGGGGAGGCACACGAGAAGGGGGATGGCGAAGAGTGTTGGGGTGCTTGCGCTGAAGCTTCTCGAGGGATTTGATGAGCATATATCTGCTCAACTACTGTTGGGCTATGATGAGAATATACTCTGGGAACCGTGGTCTCGCAGGGCAAAGAGACCCACAGGATTTACGGGGCTCCATGGGGCAGCATTCTTCGGGATCACGGAGATAGCTGCAGCTATATTAGATCTAAAAGAACTGGATGGTAATGCAGTCGATTGTACGGGGAACACGGCTCTCACATGGGCAGCTATGAGAGGGTATGACGGGGTAGTAAAGATTCTTTTGGAACGAGGGGACGTCAATCCTGACCAGTCAGACACCAAATATGGCCGGACACCACTCTGGTGGGCGGCTGAGAAGGGCTATGAGCAGGTAGTAAAGATTCTGTTAGAACGAGAGGACGTCAATCCCGACGAGCCAGACACCTATTATGGCCGGACACCACTCTCGCGGGCGGCTGAGAGCGGGAATGAGGGGATAGCAAAGATGCTTTTGGAACGAAAAGATGTCAATCCTGACCAGCTGGACACCAAAGATGGCCGGACACCACTCTGGCGGGCGGCTGGAAACGGGCGTGAGGAGATTGTCAAGATGCTTTTGGAACGAAAGGACGTCAATCCCAACCAAACAATCACCAAACACGGTCAAACGCCGCTCTTGTGGGCGGCTGTGAACGGACATGAAGGGAGAGCAAAGATGCTTTTAAAGCGAAAGGATGTCAATCCCAACCAGCCAGACGCCGAATATGGCCGGACGCCACTCTCGTGGGCGGCTGAGAGCGGGAATGAGGGGATAGTCAAGATGCTGTTAGAACGAAAGGACGTCAATCCCGACCAGCTGGACACTAGATATGGCCGGACACCACTCTGGTGGGCGGCTGAGAGCGGGAATGTGGGGATAGTCAAGATGCTGTTAGAACGAAAGGACGTCAATCCCGACCAGCTGGACACCAGATATGGCCGGACGCCACTCTCGTGGGCGGCTGAGAGCGGGAATGAGGGGATAGTCAAGATGCTGTTAGAACGAAAGGACGTCAATCCCGACCAGCTGGACACCAGATATGGCCGGACACCACTCTCGTGGGCAGCAGAGAATGGGCACGAGGGGGTAGTAAGGGTGCTTTTGGGGCGAGAGGATGTCAATCCCAGTCAGGCAGACCCTAGGTATGGCCAGACGCTACTCTCGTGGGCGGCGGAGAAGGGACATGAGGAGGTAGCAAAGATGCTTTTGGAACGGAGCGACGTCAGTCCTGACCAGCCAGACACCTATTATGGCCGGACGCCACTCTTGTGGGCGGCGGAGAAGGGGCATGAGGGGGTAGTAAAGAGGCTTTTGGAACGGAGCGACGTCAGTCCTGACCAGCCAGACACCTATTATGGCCGGACGCCACTCTCGTGGGCGGCGGAGAAGGGGCATGAGGGGGTAGTCAAGAGGCTTTTGGAAAACGACGTCAATCCCGACCAGCCAGACACTCATTACGGCCGGACACCACTCGCGCGGGCAGCTGAAAGAGGGCATGACGGGGTAGTAAAGATGCTTTTGGAACGAAAGGATGTCAATCCCGACCAGCCGGACACCTATTGTGGCCGGACACCACTCTCGTGGGCGACTGAGAACGGGCATGAGGGTATTGTAAAGATGCTTTTAGCACGAGAGGACGTCGATCCCGATCGGGCAGACTCCTGTCATGGCCGGACACCACTATCGTGGGCAGCTGAGTCATGGAATCAGGGGGCAGCAAACATGCTTTTGGACCGGGGGGATGTCCGCCCCGCTGTGCCGCATAATGTGAACCAAACCCCACAGTCGGTGACCCTCTCCGAAGGACGTGATCGAATTGCGAGTTTCAAACGGCGACTGAACGGCCATACGGCCAAGCGAAACGTCCAAAAGAAACGGCGACAGCAAATTTGAAACGCCAAGAGCTAAGGAAACACTGGAAACTTAGATCGCTAACGCACAACCTACCGGTAAGTTAGTGTGAGGAACTTCTTCTCATTCAGCTGCTCGTTCTCACGCATACAACTCATACAACGCTCGCCACTCCAAACTAGTTGACGGTAAAGACAGAATATATACAAAAGCATCGAAGCCTTCGCGCTATCCTATCAATCGCGACACAGGTCCATTCATTTCCACCCATGTCACCTTTCCCATACGCGGACTCCCGTACTAGCAGGAGGGCTAGTGTCGTGGGGGGCCCCCCTTGCTTGTGGCTTGCGCCCCGGCGGCTGTCCCTTCGCGCATCCGACTCTTTCGGAGTCGCATTCCTTCCCGCGCTACATTGATCCCAGGCGCATATCCGGGTCCTTTGTGCGGACGATAAAAGGATAAGCGGTGCGTAGGCTGAGCATGCCAAGCAGCATCAAAGACTTCCAACAGCGTGGATCCCACTAGAGTGGGACAAAGTCAATTGCGCCGCAGCAGATCTTAGTAGCCCGACATCCCTCCTACCTTCCACTATACATCCAGACGAGTCGGTGGTGATCCAATTCAGATCTCATGATCCTAATACCGACATCACAGACTCTAGCGGCGAACCCAGGCTCTTCTCGGCAGCCCACTGTGAGCCGCCGAGGTTATTGGACCACAGTGATTCTGTCTCCATGTCCGCACCTAGCGGCCTCTCGACCTAATCACCCTAGTGGTCTCGATATCTTTCTATCTGGTCCCTAAAACTCTGCTTCTATCGAACGAAGACTGTGACACGTCCTAAAATCACCCAACTCACCCCCCTATTTGTTGTCGACCGGCGTTTTATCATCTCTTCTCTTATTCGTCTTTTCGCTCTGCTCCCGATCCTTCCCCCCTCGTTAATAGATATACCGTATCCCATAACCACTTGCCAGGTGGGGGATTGGTCTAGGTAATATTTGATATAAATAGATTTGATAATGGTGTCTTTCTAGTTTCCGCTGGCTACTTACTGTTTATCAACTTTCTGTTTTTTCCCTTCTTCGCTTTTTGCCTGCATTGGAGTTCTGGTTAGACTTGATCATGTCACGCTACTCTTGTTCTTCATTCCTGTTTTCTGTCAAGTGGGTATTTGCCTTATGTTTTATGGGCCTTGGTGTATAGTAGTGTAAAGGTAGTCCGTTACAGATGGTAAGCTTGAAGAAGCCACTCCGTTCCAGTAAGCAGTTGGTTTAGCCCCTTGGTGTAATCCCTCTCACTGCCACCAAGCGGGCACCAGCAGTCTCCTTTACAGTGTATTGTGTTCCAATACTGGTTCTGCTATAGCCACTCGACATAAGTGTTTGCAATCTGGGCCCTGTTTGATTGTGATTGTGCCATAGGGCCGCCGCGGCCGCGCAGTGGGAGGGTAGCAGGGTTGCCAGTACTCGGAGCCTCTTACTTGTGGGGAGAGAAATAGCCAGTAACTTATCTATTAATCAGTGAGACTAGATCTAGTCATTTCTTAGTTAGATTTGGTTGTCAGAAATTTTATGATACTACTGATAGTCAGGATTCCAGGTGTGGCCAGGGTAAGTAACGATAGTGTGTCATTTGTTGGACGGATGTGCTTGGCTTTGATGGTTGCAGGAGTATCGGGGCGTAGGAGGATAGCTAATAAATGGCGTAACGGCCGAATGCTAGAACTAGATGAAGGCTAAACTATAGAGGAGGTAAAATTGGAAACTCTATTCGCTCGTCATCATCCCCATCAAACTAACTAACCAAACATAAGTTTATATAAGAATAATAAAACTATCTCAATGATTCTATCGCTTCCCACGCCTATTGATCTCTAGCTATATATAACCCCATTTGCCTGCGTGCTTCTGTAATACTAATAAAGGAAAGGTATAACCATAAACGCTCCCATCAATACTTAACCCAGAAAAAAAATGAGACCACTAAAGCCATTTTCTATTCTCGTCCCTCAACTATCCGCTTTCCTGATCTGTGACAACTATCCTCTGCTGTCAACTCTGACAGAAGGATTGTTCCTAAGATTTTTAGAAACTTTAGATACAGCAGATTGTTTTAACAAGAGATTATACCAATATGGCTTTCTTCTGTTGTCACGGGTGTGCGGGGAGGAATAAGGACATATAGAGAAATACAGAGATAAGTGTAGTAGTCCATAGAAAAATCAAGACCTAGTATTTGCGTTTTACTTATACACTTGTGTTTACCATTAGTTTAGCTTTTAGTGATAGTGCGAGGGAGCGAATAAACGAAGTATGAGTGGTAAAAGTTCCATTCCATATCCTTTCTACAAAGTGTCTAAGTTCTATGCGAATTCTCTTATTAAATCGTCTACCTATGTGCGACCCTCATTTCCCCCATTTACATCGAGACTAGTGAATGTTTAATGTACCTTAGCAATACATATTATAATATTATTTTCTAATACTCAGCATAGACAGGTGGGACGAATTACTAGTACTATAGTACATAGGGTGGGGGGAGCTATCCAATATGCAGACACGAATCTACCCCGGCGATATTCTGTTTATTTTCTCTTCGGCACCTGATTCAGCCCGAATATTTCTAAACAATTCGTTAGGAGCAAATTCTAACATTAGTTACTTCGGCAGCTGGTTAAATGTGGAATTGGCTGCGGAAGACTGGCTATCTACTAATTAACTGGCCCTGATTCTACCTCATAGTGAACATCTTCAGGAAAGCATTTTTAGGTGAGAATATTGCCCTCAGTACTTTTACCCAATGTGTGAATCCCTAATCACCTACTAACTAATATTTGTCTATAGGCTTTTAAATTTGGCAGGTTATGTTTGGCACTGTGGTAGACGATAGAAAGAGAATTCACACGGAACTTAGACACTTCGCTCAGCTCTTGAAATTCGCTCTTACTAAAACAAAAACTCATGACAGAAACAAGTGTATAAGTAGAACATAAGTAGCACTTCCTGATCCTTCCGTCAATCACCACACCTATCTCTCTATTCCCGCCATGCCCTTATTCCTCCGTGCACTCCTGTGATAAACAAAGGAAAGACATGTCGATCAAATCTCTTTCATGAACTGTGAAACATTCTATCTCAATCTCCCAAATCATCCGCAAGCATCTAACCAATCTTTCAGACTCTCCCGCATCTTCCAAAGTCAACCACATCCTTCCAACACAGGCTACTTGTTGATGTAAGCTAGCTCTGTAATCAAACCCGTATAACCCCAACCCGATCTGAGAATACAATGCTTGCACGTGAGGATGCAGCTCGATAACAGAGGAGCCGGGCTGCCCTTTGTTAGTTGTATCGGGTGAGAGCTTACCCGACTCAAATCTTAGGCCCTACTGGGCGATGGGATATATTTGGGGAGGTGCTAGCTTCTATTCATAAACCTTGTGTGTGGAAATGCTATTCGGAATAGCTACTGCAGGTGAATGAGCTATATTATGCGCCGAAAGTCAAATACTGTCACTCGGGAGAAGTCCGTGTAGGTCACGTCCCCTATTAGTCATGCTTCTTGGCCAAATGGATATGATTGGATAGCATTGTGCCACAAGCCATATCAGATAGCCCCCCACCACCACTTTCTTCAGCTCTGAACACACATTATTTACAAACCCCCTGATAGTCTACAAATCGCTGCACCGTTTCTACATCCAAACAACATTCCCGATAGAACATCGTGACCCAAATTTCACATGCAATCCGTCAGCTTCGGCGACGGTAACGCAAACTGCGGGAACATTAGCGGTACTTTCAACACCTTCTACATCTCCGACGAGGATGCGCCAATTATGCGTTGGCTCTCTCCACTAGAGCCGAATAACAGACATCAGGGCGTCAGCACTGAGAGATTCGATGGTGTCGGGGATTGGTTTTTAGAAACAACCGAGTTTTAGGAGTGGGGGGGTAGTGAGGGTGGAGCTGATAAGGCCGTCTTGTTTTGCTCCGGGAATCCGGGAGTAGGCAAAACATACCTGAGGTAAGTGGCGGGGTTCTTTGGAGAAACTGAATACCACTGACAGCCCGAAATATTAGTTCCCTAGTGATTGACAGCCTATGCGATCGGGCGCCGGGGGACAATATCGCAGTTGCAGGGTTATACTGCGACTTCCTTTCTCAACAAGAGCAGACGACCACCAATACTATGGGAGCCATTCTAAAGCAGCTGGTAAGCAGAGAGGGCATCCCGGATCATCTACGGGAGGCATTTCAAAAAGGGAAGAAGGAGTTTGGTGGCAGAGCCCCGCGACTTGCGGATCTGATGGGAATGTTGAAAATTGTTATTGCTTCGCTGCCCCAGGTTTTCATCTGCCTCGACGCCTTGGACGAATGTTTACCGAAGCACCTTCCAGAGCTTCTCGGGTCGTTGAGAGACATCGCTCGGGAGTCGCCTAGGGCCAGAATATTCCTCACCGGGAGGCCCCATGTCAGGGAAGATGTCCAAAGATATTTCCCCAATCCAGTTGTGATACCCATCAGCCCTAACCCAGATGATATCCGGAATTATGTGGAGATGAGGCTAGATAGGGATTCCGAGGCGATGAGCCATGACTTACGGATGGATATTGGGAGAGTTATTTTGGGAAATATATCTAATGTGTGAGTAAAAGCATTACGCACCCCCACCCCATCAATAACGCATACTTACCAACTGTTGTGTGTAGATTTCTCCTGGTTTCGCTCAACATCGATGCTATTCTAGCAGAGGTGACAATTCGTCAAAGGGGAAAGAAGCTTAAAGAGATGACACAAGGCAATGGACTAAGCGAAGCCTACACGGCAACTCTAACGCGGGTGAAAGCGCAGAAGGGATATAAATCAGTACTCGGATTGAAGGCCCTGATGTGGGTGGTGTATTCGGAAAGGCCTTTACGGGCTGAGGAGCTCTGTCATGCCTTGGGAGTGGAGATAGGATCTGGGGATCTTGATCCTGAAAACATTCCTGCATTACGGACAGTCCTAGCATCTTGTCTAGGCCTCATCACGATCGAGGGGTCTTTTTCGCGCACTGTCCGACTGGTGCACTTTACTCTTCAGGAGTATCTATCAAGTAACCCGACCCTATTCCGTAGTCCTCATTCAGCAATTGCGGAGGTTTGCCTGACATACCTCAATTTCGGATTTGTCAGGGATCTTTCACCGACTCTTCGCTGGGCCCCCTCAACAACACCGTTTCTAGAATATGCTTCTGTTCACTGGGGGAGGCATACGAGAAGGGGGGTGACGGAGAATATCAAAATACTTGCACTGAGGCTTCTCGATAGATTCGAAGAGCATATATCTGTTCAACTGGTGTGCAACTATGATTGGAGAATATTCCCTGGGTTTCTTTGGTTTGGTGATGCGGAGGGACTCACAGGGTTTACTGGACTCCATGGGGTAGCATACTTCGGAATCGAGGAGATGGTTTCAGAGGTACTGAATATGAGGGAATTGGATGTTAATGCGGCCGATGGTACAGGGAATACGGCTCTCACATGGGCAGCTACGAGAGGGCATGACGGGGTAGTAAAGAGGCTTTTGGAAAGAAAGGACGTTATTCCTGACCAGCCAGGCACCAAATATGGCCGGACGCCACTCTCGTGGGCGGCTGGGTGGGGACATGAGGGAATAGTAAAGATGCTTTTGGAGCGAAAGGACGTCAATCACAACCAGACAATCACCAAATCTGGCCAGACGCCACTCTCATGGGCGGCGGACAAGGGGAATGAGGGAATAGTAAAGATGCTTTTGGAACGAGGGGATGTCATTCCCGACAAGCCAGACACTAAATATGGGCGGACACCGCTCTCGCGGGCGGCTGAGAACGGGCATGAGGGTACAAGTCCCCCGCATGTGCGGAGCGAACACGATTTAGTGTCCTTGGCAACCGAAACTCAGCCCCATGATCCCCTTGTGTTCGCTCCGCACATGAGGGGGACTTGTATAGTAAAGGTGCTTTTAAAACGAGGGGACGTCAACCCCGACCAGCCAGACACATATTTTGGCCAGACACCACTCTCGTGGGCGGCGGGGGAAGGGCATGGGGGGGTAGTAAAGATTCTTTTGGGACGATCGGAGGTTAATCCTAACCGGCCAGACACCTTTTATGGCCAGACACCACTCTCGTGGGCGGCTGGGAACGGGCATGATAGGATAGTAAAGATGCTTATGGAACGGAAAGATGACCGCTCCACCATGCCAGATCATGTGAACCAAAGCCACAAGCGCCGGCGGCTCTCTCCGAATAGTATGACGAAATTGTGAGGATTCCACCGGAGCGGGGCAATGCCACTACCGCCGCAGCCGATCGTACCAGCCCGACGCCCCTCCCGACCTCAGCTATGTATCCAGATGAGTTCGTGGTGGTGACCCAATTCGGATCTCATGACCCAAATACCGACATCACAGACTCTAATTTAGTGGCTAACCTGCACTCCTATCGGTATCCCACAGTGAGTGGCCGAGGTTATTGGGTGATAGTGATTCCGTCTCCACGTCCGCAGATCGCTGCCTCTCGACCCAACCACCCTTGTGGTCTCAACCTTTTTCCACCTGCCTCCTAAAACACGGATTTAAAAAACTTGTAAGTATTAGTCGACCAATGTTTTATTATCCCTTCTCCTATCCGTTTTTCCCCCTCTCCCTTCCATATCCTTCCCTCCTCATTACTAAATATATTATTCTATAAAAGCCTGTCAAGCGTGGGGGTGGCGTAGCCAAGATTTCGATATAGACAGGCTCTAATAACGGCACCCCCTAACCTCCGCTTGTTATTTACTGTTTATCAACTTTTGTATTTTTTTTCCCTTTCCCTTTTCCTTTTATTGGAGCCCTGGTTAGACTTGGTCATATCGCGCTACTCTTGTTCTTTATTCTTGTTACTTGTGAAGTTAGTATTTGTCTTGTGCTTTGTGTGTTGAGGATTCACGAAGGTTCCATACCGGTGAGATAGTCGGAATACTGATGGGACATGGCTGAGAGGAATTCGGTTTGATGACGGTTGCACGATTGAGCAGTATAGTATCAGAAGAGTGACGGTATGTTTGGTTGAGAAGTTAGCTAAAGCAGGAACGTTTAGGATGTTTTAGGAATTAGCACTAGGGAAGACTGGAGGTTAGGGATTAAGGTTTGCTAGGAGTGGTAATGCATCAGTGCCGCACTATTATGGTTAGGAAGCGGGCGGCTGTGTCAGGATTGCAAAGGATTGTAAAGGATGAGAGGAACGGCGCAAGAGGACGAAACGCAAGTGAGGGAACCAGGGAATAGGAGTTTCGGGAAACTTCTGAGGAGTTATGAGGATGGAGCGAAGATAGGAGAAAACGAATGTGGGGTTGGAACAACCCATTGCCAATGGGGCAAAGCGCACAGCCTTGCTCGGGGGTGGTAGAAAACAGCTTAGTCTAAGTCGACGCGTCCTTCCCCGGGGGCCATAGCTCCAGCCCATTTAGGGCCACCGCACTCCCGGGAGTTGGAGACCTCCAAGCTCGCTACAACTCGCATTCTCGTCTCCAAGCTCAATACAGCTCATGTTCTTTGTTTTTCAAGAATATTATCTATTATTTTATTTTTATTTTTATTTTTATGATATTCCTATTTGTTTTTACCTTTCAAACTTTCAGCCATGCCCAGGAGAAGGGGTTCTACGCGTGAGACAGGAGCACCTGTCAGGGGCACCCCTGGGAGAGGCAGCCTCAGAAGCACTCCCGGGAGACAAAGCCAAACCACGAGTAGGACTCCCGGGAGTCAAAGCCACACTCAGGCTGGCACTCCAGGGAGTCAAAGCCATACCATGAGTAGGACTCCTGGAAGGCAAAGCCACACCACGAGTAGGACTCCCGGGAGTCAAAGCCAAACTACGCATAGGACTCCCGGGAGTCAAAGCCACACTACGCGTAGGACTCCCAGGAGACAAAGCCATACCAGGACACCAGAGACCCCGGGGGTCAGAAGGATCGAGAAACACACATGCAGCCACACTCGGCGCCAAGCTTCAAGCACTCATAGCCGCGATCCTACTCCTATCAACACCACCACCGGTTCTTCGAGTAGTGAAAGCGGAGATCAAAAGGGAAGCCACTATAGAAACTCCTCTTACAATAATAGCCACCAACCCACTCGCGAGCCACAAACGAGTACCCCACTAACGCAATTGGAAACCACGGTCACTCTGAGCATGGAAGATACAACACGATATCCCCATTCTCACCCAGAACCAGCCCTAAGACTGAATGACATCAGCGCGCTTCTTCAGTCACACGAGCAACAAATTGTTAACCAGGTAGTCACCCAACTTAATACCCACCAACCCCCAGCTCTACAACCAACACCAATCAACAGGCGCACAGCAGCCCATCCTCCTATACCAGTCCAATCACAAAACTTGACCAGCATGAGGATTACAGAGTGTGAAAACGAGCTAGCGGAACTGCCCGCGGCACAGGACTTAGAACAAGCTGAGACAACAGGGGAGGAACCAAGAGCACTTGGTACGTATAACACGACCTATTCTTTCTCAAGAGATATGCGGGAGAACGCATCTGGCATTCCCAAATCGGTCAAATCACTCTTTCCTGGTGTGGAGCATAGTACACATCAGCAAAAATGGATCTTGTGTTTGATTTGGTGGGGTTGCGTCCTGACGCAAGCGCCGGATATTCTGTGTGCCATGTGTCCTGTGCGTGCGGACTAGCGTCGCAATGTTCCTTACGTCCTGACACAACGTCGCGTTCTGCCGACGTCCAGACTACCCCAGATTCTCCCTCTCGTCACCTCTTCCTCCAGATTGTACTCGCTCCACGTTGCCTCTTCTCTGCGTCCTGAGGTATCCCACCCCTCATCCCTGCTCGAGTACTCACAACCTGAATTAATTCACTGCTTCCTCACGTGTCGGTCTGCTGGCATCTGGGGGAGCAGCACTTTTTTTTTCACATCTCACATCTCACGTATCACATATCACACCTCACTGGTCTGGTGAACTCATGATGTGGGTTTAAAGTCGCTTCTATATCTTCTATATACAGTATCAAGATCATGTATGATTCTCCCGCATAGCCGAGTCCTGATTCTCTCGCCTAGATTCTTTAATAAACCTCATTAAATGTTCTCAAATCAATCCGTGTATTTATAAGCCAGCGCCGGTCCTCCTCCTGGATCAGATGCATCACACCGAGGATTGTCCCTGTATCTACTATTGTAAACCCTCGTGCGTCCTCCCTCATCTGCACTGTAACAAGGCCATGTTGATCCGATAGACGCCCTGAGTTGACTAGGGTCAGCATCTGAACACCGGCGACCTGACGCACAGTATCGTCAGATCTGTAGTCCCTGATTTTTAAGAGGGCAACTAACTTTGCCGGCAGACGACCCCTTAGCGCACCATACATTTCTTCCCTACCTGCTTGTACCCAACCCCAATCATTGCGACTGCCCTGGTTTCTAAAGTGTAGATCGCCGGTGGATCGTGCACGGTGGATCTCGTAAACATCGGCTTCTTGGAACGCAAGAACCGGGATTTCATGTTGTGTGAGTAGCTCAACGGGGAGTGATTGAAGCATCACATGGTACTCAGGAGGACGGTACGCTGCGGGCAGGTTATGTCTGCTATATCGGATCAATTCACGATATATAATCTCGAGTGAGACTCCCGAGATCCGGCTAAAATCCACGACGTTGGACACCCCTTCCTGACGGCACTTCACGACTCTCCTGTGGACAACCGGCGCTGCTGCAGTCACGGGGCTGGCCGTTCTGTCTAAATCATGCAAGCCATCACCTGTGAGATCGGCGTCGCGACATTTTAGAGCTTCAAGGTTCAACAGTCGCATTCTGATAGCATGTTGATGACAGTAGCCATGGACGATCTGGCGCACTGCATCATTTTTGTTCAATTGGCGCCATTCGTCTTTGATATGCATCTTGTGAGCGAGCTCTCTGATCTCCTTGGAATACATCGGAATGTTGCCAAACTAGCGTATATGGTCACAAAAGTGGCTTAGTAGATGCATCTTGATAAAGTTGAAATGCGATTTACCACGGACCAAGTCCAGACAGAGGTCGTTTTCTTCTTGATGATTGTCGTCGCACCTCCGGCGCCGTAGGGATGGGGCCACTCGCTCGATCACCAGGGCTCTCTGACGTCGAATCTCCTTTCGTTGCTTGTCAACCTTGTCCTGTGTGTGTTTTGTTACTCAAAATTCTAAGAAGGTATCTTTTAGCTTATGAAACTGGTCCAGATAATCTTCCATGTAGGCTATGGTGTCAGACGTGTGGGTTCGGTATTGCGCCATCATATTGAAGTCGACCAGTGCTCTGACGCACTCGAGAGCACGTTTGAAAGGGATTACTTGTGCACCTCGAGGCTGGCGGGGTGCCACGGCCAGAACTCCCAAAATACAGCGCACCAGATTCCCCATCTCTTTCCCTTGCCACTGCGTAACTTCACAGTAGGCTTTCTTGGGGACCAAGAATCCCGGGTATGGCGGTAATGCCTTCCAAATGTCGTCAAAAGCCTGCAGTCACCCATGTTTCTTCAGCAAGCCTTCGATCCAGTCCATCATGTGCTTGAATAGCCCGAGATAAATAGTATAGAGCATGTCTGGCTTGTACAGATCAGACGCCGAAACCCAGTTGAGGCGGTGAAAGATATTTTGGCCGATACCAAGATTGTGACACATGATGTGGTCGTCGTCGGAGTCACAGCCTGAGTTCTCATTTTCAGGTTTGTATTGTTGGTATCTTGCGTAATCTCGGGTTTGATGGCTTCTGGCATTAGTTCCTAATTTTACAAATCGACTATGGTTGAATGGCGAATAACGGCGGCGAGTGATCGGTGGTGAAACGAAACAAAAAAGCGCCAAGGCAAAAGGTAATACAATCGCAGACTGAAGCGGGGAAAATTTTCTCTTCAACAACACCCGCACGATACTCACTAACTAACATAGCCAACGGCGAAGACAGAAGTATATAGGAAAAACAACAATATCTTCCATCCACCCACCGAGTCCAATCCTCCCATTGATCGTAATACTGATCCACGCTCTTCCACGCATACTGCCGTTTCCATACCGGCCCCCAGACCTTCCATGCTCGCCCCCGCTCTTCTACGCACGTCTCCCTTTTCTCCCGTGCAGAACAATCATGCTAACAAAGAAAAGAACAAAGAAAACTCTTCCAGGCTCCATAGCCCAGTCGCATTCGAGTCGCTCTCACCGATCGCAAGTGCCTCCCTGGAGGTTTGTCTAGTGTACACTGTGCCGATGCTGAGTTTGTTGGACAAGATATGCTTCCGGGTGTTCGCTTTCCTTCCGATGGATGTATTGATCCAGCGCACATGTTGAACGATATCGAGGTAGGATAGGTGCCGGGCCGCCCGACTGATATACGCCTAGAGTTAATATGGTGAGCCGCAATTAACCTTTTCCAACATCTAATTCGCGGGTAGGGACCTCGCATTTAGGACAGACGTTCCTCTTTAACCCGTGTAGTGCCACGTTTTCCATATGGTCGGCGATCTACGCGGAGAGAATTGGAAAGCAGTGTCGAACCTTGCTGTCGGCGCAGTCAATGGCCATGCCGGTAGGCGCCACGTACTGTAGGGGCGCGAAGATGAGTTCCAATACATCTTGTAGGGTGTCAGCGTTGATTTTCCTCTGAAGTTGGTCGCCTTTGGAGGACTTTGAGAATTTGGGAGGAATGGGCAATAAGGCGAGAAGCAGAACAGCTATTGAACCTGGGCTGTTGCGCCTAGCTGATGGAAGATTTCCGATCGTAATATAGACAGGCCACGCTTTCTTGTCCGCTGAGCAGTTGGTGAGGTTAGTCTGATCTGACATCCCAAGTATTGGAACAACTGTAGCACCAGGCGCAAGCATCTCCTATGATCCGCCAGCTAAGGTCTTTTAAAAGGTGTGGGACTCGGATGCTCTACTTCCACGTCCCACCACCAATGCGCCATATGCATTTCTGCATATATTCTCGGCCCGGTGGAGTCATATTCATGCCGTGGCAGGTTGACCAAGTCGTCTTGGTATGCGATCTGGCGAAGGAGATATCTAACACATAGTGTTCATTACGGGGCCCCGTTTCTGACAAACGGGGCGCCAAGAGCAGGTTATTAACTGCATATTAAAACAAGAATCGTCCAAATCGGACCAAAACTGAGTGAGATAGAGCTCTGTGAA
>Ga0307513_10004015_pt1 | contig 19736 bp, 21 predicted proteins | sample 15_EM_MG_FD_202174 | JGI IMG/M metagenome (GOLD analysis project Ga0307513, IMG submission 202174) | Populus trichocarpa ectomycorrhiza microbial communities from riparian zone in the Pacific Northwest, United States - 15_EM | ecosystem: Host-associated > Plants > Roots > Unclassified | place...
CACTTAGCCTTTAAGATTAATGTAATTATACTCAGTTAACTAAATAATTAATATATCATATTAATACATATTATATTGTTAATGTTGAAAACCAGCCACAATTGGATGTTGAGCCACAATGTGATGTTGAGCCGTAATGTGATGTTGAGCTGTCAGGCACTCAGTAGGAGTGCCCAGGTTGTGAGCCCGCGAACATCCTGGGTTGCGGCCGCACGCCGCAACCTTGGCACGAGTAGGTTTTCTCCACGTTGGGTCCTGTCAATTGCGCCTGAGAGAAACCGTTTCAGATAGGAGATGTTGCGCAACGAGGTGAAGAGGTTGTGTGGATGGGTGTGTACTAGTACTTGACTCCAGCAAAATATCGGCTGATGGAAGGTACTCTTGGCAAAGAAGAGCGAGTGTATACGGTATACATTCAGGGGTACCTAGCTTGGTGGGAAATTCATCCAAATTATGTCAGCTTTGTGTAAAAGAGTGTCCCTTTGTGGGTTCTGTGGGGTCGGTGGAAAGTTATCTCTTATCAGCCTCATACAAGAAATTACACGGCCCCGGAGCGCATACGGAACGTCTGGTGGGGGGGCTCAAAAACCGACTCCAGGAGTCTCCTTACAGCCTCAAACTACCACTTCGAGGCACTTTGGAGCATCATCCTCATATCAGTTGAGTGATCTTGAATGACCAAAATGTGCCCCGGAGGTTCCAGACTCTTTATCTTGCTTTGGGGTTTCTGGAAGGATTATACTGGCTGGGGGTCTAATTACATGCAAAGAGCATTCTTCGGACGGTAGTCTGCTAGGAGGGATAGCTTTAGCGTCCTAGCGAGATCCCCGGTATCATAGTTGTCCCAGTTGTTTTTGCGAGGTGTGTCAGATCAGCTCCATACAGCTTGGAGGGCTCAGAACAAGGGCTTCCGCTCATTTCCGTTGATGAATAAGCGACTGCTGATACTGTATTACTATCTCTTCTCAGTCCCTACTTGCGCCAACTGCTGAACCCGCAACTTGTAAATAATCGGCGTAATAGCCGGAGTGCGGGGTACTAGCGAGAACTCCCGAATGGCTTGTGAATCTAGCTGTGCTTCGAAAAAGGACTATAACTGTCCGAAGCTCTCGACAGTCTCGCAATCACTGGAGTAGCGTCTCCCTACGAGAATACGATAACTTCAAACAAAAAACACGATGTCCAACCTAAAAGATTTCATCTACATTAGCGAGATGTCCGAGCTCGCAGACTGGAGACCCGAGGATGTTGAGATTCAAGCCTCTAAAGTCTCCAACACACCTCTGCTCGACCGCCCACCGCCGCCCGTTCAGCCCCCAACAGCAGCACCATCACCAATTCCCAATCTCTTGAGTTGCCATGACTATAAGGGCGGCTACCATCCCGATGAATCTGCCCAAGGCCAATTTCCCGCCCCGCCCGGGCCAATTTACAGCGCAGCGCATCTCCACCTCATCGATACCTTCGTCTACTTTTCTCACCACCTCGTCTCCATCCCACCGAGCCCATGGATAAACACGCTCCACCGGAACGGCGTCCGAGTCCTCGGTACGTTCATCGTTGAGGGCAGTACCGGGTCTGCCGCTCTCTCCAGACTTCTGGATAAGGGCTCTGAGGGGGAGTACATATACGCGACGCAATTAGCACTGATCGCAGAAACCTATGGGTTCGACGGGTGGCTAATGAACATCGAAGCTTCGTTTCCCAGGGAAAATCTCGTGCCAGGCGAGTTAGAGGCGTTTCTGAAAGAGCTCAGAAGCGCTGTAAGGGAATTGGTTCCCGGTGGGCTGGTGATATGGTATGATGCTTTGACAGTGCGCAACCAGGTGGACTGGCAGAATGGACTTACCCAGCTCAACGCGCCATTTTTCAAGGTCACCGACGGGCTGTTTACGAACTATGGATGGCGCAAGCGGGAGTTGGGGAATACGAAGGCTATGGCCAACACTATGAATCGGGTGTCTGATATATACACTGGAATCGATTGCTTCGGTCGGGGATCCCTGGGTGGTGGAGGCTTTGGGGTTGGTGAAGCACTCTCCCTCATCCGGGATGCGGGAACATCCGCAGCTCTGTTTGCACCCGGATGGACGTATGAGAATTTTGGTGGAAAGGACTTTGAATCTATCGATCGGAAGTTCTGGGTCGGTGATGGGAGTGACATTGAGAGTAATTCTGTCAAGCCAATTTCGTATTTTGCCTCTGGTAAAACATGCGGCGGCCCAGAATTCTTCTTTACGAATTTCAATAGAGCACTCGGAAATGGGTGGTGGGTCAATGGAGTTGTCTGTTTTACCCTTGCGCAAGCTTTCCAACCCTATACCGTACTGACATGGGTGCCTGTACAATAGAAAGCCATGAATACACCCTGGGTGCATATCGGTGCGCAGTCAATCCTTCCGTCGAAGAATTCTCGGAACACGGATAAACTAAAGTGGACGTTTACCGATGAGACGGCTTACTTTGGGGGCACAAGTCTGAACATTTCTATTGCAGCTGGGAGCGTTCCCGGGGGAGTAGACTTCTGCCCGCTATATTCCACAGCAATTACCGCGAATGGATCTTCCATCCAAGTGGCGTATTTACTCCCAGAGCGATCCCCCGCTGAAATACTAGAAGGAGAGGTAGTAGGAGTATACTACACTTCAGATACAACCCGGAAGAAACTACTACCCCTACCGCAAGGGCCCCGTGGAGGCTGGAAGACTACTACGTTCCCACGCATAATCACAGGCCCTAATGAAAGGATTACAGAGCTGGGGATCTACTACAAACATCCCCCCACCCCTACCTCCCCTAGATTCGAAGCCCTAACCCTAGGAAGCCTCCATATATCCCTAATACCAACCATCCCTGAACGGCCATCCCGCATCACCGAGGTAGTCTCCACATCCGACACAGGAGGCGGCAGCATAAAGCTTGGCTGGAAAGTCTATAGGCGCGATTTCTCACCAATTATGAGGAAACTGCGGAGTGTACATGGGTGCTTTAGTGAGAAGACGGGGGATTTCGCGAGTTTTCTTGTGTGGCGGGGTAAGGAGCTGGTCGGGGTTAGTTATTGTCTTGAGTATGATGTCCCGGCCGGAGCGGCGGTTGGTGATTGGAGGGTTGATGGGGTGACATGGGGTGGGGCAATTGTTAGGGGTGGCGGGGGGAAGTGAGGTGGGGCGGTTTTTGGTATGCGGGGAATGGAAGAAAGGTGGGAGGAGGAATTGTAGGGGATTTTGATACCAGGGTTTTGAATTATATGGCATAGGTTTTATAAGGATGATCATTAACTACCTTTAAACTACACGAGAGCCCATGACACGAACACTCCGAAGGATGGGCCACTCGTCGACAGTAAAAGTTGAAGCTCTCTCGGGTATCAGAGAACAGGACAGCAATCGTACATTCTCTTACCGCCCCTCTATACCAATCGAAACACGACTAACAACCATCCGAAGCCGTTATCACCCGCCCAGGTATGATACCCTTTCCAAGCCCCGGCGTTAGAAAGAAATTCGCAAAACCCATCACAATACATATGATACCACCTCCCCCTAAAAAGCCCTGCTCCACTCTACTTCCACCCAAGCGCCAGTCCAATCGCCCAATACCCGTCACTCTCAAAACCTCCTCCTACCCTTTCTTCCCTCTTCACACCCGTCACCCTCATACCCTCCAATGTCCAACACCGTAGGCCCGGGCCGTATCACACAATTACCCTCCCCCCCCACACTTCCCCCAGAACAACTCGAGCACCGCCTTGGCGGCGTCTTCTGGGTCCCCCGGCTGTGGTGCGAATACCTAGCTACGGCCTGTGGGACCCACAGGTTGGAACCCCGCCATAAGGTTCTGTTCCATTCACAATTAGCGATCAGCATAGATCACCGATAGGATGGGGGTGCGGGATACCCCTCTTAGTTATAGGGCCTTGGGTATTGGGAGTGGGCGCGCCCCGGGCAGGTGAGGTTTTATTCCGACGGGGGGGGGGGATAAATTATGCCGGGGTTTAATACAAGAGACTAAGTTCTTCTTCATGATATATCACTCGTTCTTCTTCTTTGCAATTTGTTGAAAATCTGGGTTGCGGAGGTAATAATTTACGGTGAGGATTTTACCTAGTGGACTGAAACCGCTTAAGTGGAGATGAGGATTATGATTGATTGATGATAGCTTGGTGGAAGGAAAGACTTGTTGAATGTTGTGTACGAAGGTGTGAAGCAAGGAAAGGTGCGAGGGGGAGAGAAACGGGGGGTGTGAAACCATTTTTAGTGCTTGCGCGTCCTTTCACTAGTGCGTACGTAAGCCTCTGCGGCCACAGAGTGCGGTCACATCCTGCATTAAGTGTGGCCATCAATGTGGCCATCAAACTGCCATTTCCAACACAATTCTTGATCGTTGGTGCTGCTGACGGTGGCTTACTGACGGGGATATGGTGATTGGGCGGAATAGATTACGAGACATCACTGGTAGCACTGATAGCGATGACATGTTTGTGGGGGGATTCTTGCACCCCTGGACTTGTGTGCGGTGAGCACCTATAGTGGTAGAAGGCTATCTGCACCGGTTACTAGCGGCCTGTAATCACTATCGTAGGATGTTATGGTTTTTCTTGTACAACCGGGTCTGCAACCGAGTCTACTGCACGAGTTCCACCTTTATCTATAGGTATTGGTCTCGTGTTAAAGCTAGCCAACCTAAAACAAGTAATACGGTTGCTACGCGGATGTGGAGAATGCGGGCTGGAAAGTTCTTAGGATATCTCACACTACCCAATGGCATCGGCCCAAGGTTTGTGTTTCAAGCTCCCGCTAAGGAACCAAACCAAAGGGGGGTTCTTTTTTTATTATTTTTAAATCCGTGGATTGATTTAGGTACAAGACCGGGGCTCATCCGTTGTATAGAACCGAAGTTATGACATAAAGGCCCAAAGCACTAACAAAGGAAAAAACATCCCACCCCTGTCCAATGTCTTCCAATCCTACAGTCCCTCTGGTATGGAACCAACCGCACATCCTCCCCAAAAATAAGAAAGGCAGGCAGAAAAGGAAAACACCACCAGTAGACACCAACAATGAAGGAAAGAAATTAAAAAGACAAATCGTCCCAATTTTTTCGACTCGGTCTTGACAGCAGCGAGGGTTCACTGGGAAACCCTGGACTTGTTTTGAGGACAAGAAACCATCGACGTTTGGATGGGAGCCCAGCGTGGGTGTACTGGTACCCAGAGAAGATCAGTCAACTGGCTGGAGAAGATGTAACAGCAGCCAGAGGTAGTGGTTCGTTGTTTCCCATAGCTCAGGCAAGGGTGCCTCTAGGGAAGGACAGGAGGTAGCAGTAGGGTGCTAGCCATAGTGTTTTTATCTCACGATGAGGTCCTTTCCACAAGCCTATGAAGCTCCAAGTTCGGTCTTGTGGGATAGGATCGTGAGGGTTCGTCTGTCGGTTTGCCCAGTATTCACCTTCCCGATTTGGAAGGCGAAAGGCGGGGTCTGGAAAATTGGGGGGGAGGAGCTTGGGTAGAAACTAAAGGGAACCCCCTCCATATATATATAGAAGGTATTCTAATCTGGCCTGAACTAAAAGAGTATCACGAGGAGAAATGACACATATGCGGAGGGAACTAATTAGTGGAGTACCGTACCGGCATGACCATATTATTTTAACAGTCCCGTGGTGGACCGTCCCCAGCCCATCGAGTGGGGGTTGCGACTTGTCCAATCCCACATTAGCCAAGCATCCACTTCTCCCGAAGCCCGTAGCGAAGACTTTGAAAAAGTAATGTTGATAGGCCGTCGTAGAAGGTGACACTTTAGGCGTTACCAATCCGGCAAGGTTCTTGCCGATGTCATGTGACGCCGGACTTTAACAAGAGCCTAAGAGAACCTGAAGGAGAGGAGGAGTGTAGCGAAGACGTGCCGCGTGCAGTAAGTTACTCGAGTACCGGCACTATTGGGAAGATAATTTCCAGGCGGATCATACGCTGTTGGGATGCGGGGGAGCGCCACTCATACTCCTAGGGAGCTGCACCTGCGAGTGAGACAAGGAATGGGAGTCGAAGGAGCCCGTATTCTGACATTCCACCGCACCCTGACGAGCAAACTTTCCCCCCATCGCGACGATCCAGTCTTTTATACCCACCCAGCCATCTGCAGTACGGTATCTTCACTGCTGTAAGCGGCGAAGCAAAAAGCCCTTTCCCCTGAACAGGGTCGCCGGCTATCCCCAAGATCCAAAACAATAACCAAGTTACTTGTAGACCCAAGAGAAGTGAGGAAAAAGGTGCGCTGGTAGCCAACATTTTTTCAAACCTATTAAACTTATCCCGTTTCCGGGCCTAGTTAAAGGATTCCCCACAACTCCACCATAACGCCAATCCGCTAGCACACAACCATATATCTCCTGCATCCTTGACGCCCCCTAGCACTGTTTTATCCTTCCTGAAACCGAGAGCTTGGCGTTTTATTTTCTGGAGTGAGAGTTCACCTGGTAAGCAATGTGCCAGCATGCAATTGTAATGTGGAGAGGAAAGGAGGCAGAAGGGAGATTCTTTAGCGAGGGAGTCCTGAATGTGGAGGCAAATGCGGAAGGCCTACGGCTTCGTCCAGAGGATTTCAGTGAGTTTTCCTGTTGCTTTGTGGCCTTAATTTGCACAGTGGCCATAGATCTCCGTTAGCTGTAGGGGGGTGAACTGGTAGGTGGGCCCGGTAGTATCATATGGGGGAAGGGGGGAAGGAAGGGTGGGATATGGTTGATGTGGAATACCGTAAGAACTCGAATGGAAGAAAAATGTGCTAGGACGTTAGAATCCCCATTGCCAGCTACGCGAGGGGGAAACACAGCAAATTCAGCCTTCAGTTGAGACAAATCAAAAGAAATATACACCACGCCTTACTAGGAGAGGCAACTGCAACGTCCTAGCACATTTTTCTTCTATTTAAGTCTTTATGGTAATGATACGGGAGTGTGGTTCACTACTGGGATGCGGAATGGGCCACTGCTCCTAAGTGAGTGTCGGTATGATACTCAAGCACAGCCCATTGGTGAATTGGCTTCAAGGTCCTGGGCTTTATACTACAAGATCGTTGACGTGACTAGGATTTGGTTTAAAGATGGAGCGGTGGGACAAGGTAACTAAACGGGTGATAGTTCATGATTGCCCCCGAGAACACCGAAACCTGCGAAGCCCCCGAATGTATGCGAGTAACGAAAGGGCCCTGGATGGGCTATCTATATCTGGGGGGCAGTCCTAAAGCTGTGTGGTGTTATATCAAGACAAGGTTTTACGGTGCCTGCTGTCTCTATATACGTATTTTCATCCCCCATAGCTCACTCCTAACATGGGTGCGTTATCATGGAATTATGCCATGTCTCCCAACCTCCGCGCCCCTCAGGGCGAGAGATTCGTCAATAAACGATACTTAAAGGAGATATGGGTGAGATTTTGCCTACGTAAATGATGGCACGCAAACGTCGAGTCTAACTACTGTAAGTACTCTTATTAAGACGGTCTAATTGCTCTATCAACTTTTGAATAATCTCAACCCATCAAATTCGACTTCTTCCTCACTTTCACTGTCTTCATCAACTCTGACTCTCTGTCCCAACAGACTGCCGAATAACTCACTACTAAAGTCAGTAGGGCCCCTTGAGAAGTATTGATGAACGGAGGCGTACTCAATCTGGTGTTCATTCCAACTATTATTGGCGATTGGTGCCAGGAAATTCTGAAGTTTCTCTTGGACTTGGTACTTCAACTTCCTCCCCTTGGAAGCTTTAGTATCTACAACTTTCTTAACTTTGGCGTCTCTCAATGCCGTTGTCCATCTGATTGCGCCACTGGCACTGCCGGAGTTTGCATTGTCCACCATTCTCTGGTCCACCAGTGCCTTCAATAACATTTGATAAAAGTCAGAGTCGTCATACACTTCCACGTCTTCGCCATTTCCGACCTTTGTTGGCGCACATGACCGGGGAACTCTTGTCCTTTGTACATGTCGGTTTAGATCAGTCATTAGAGTCTCGTTGATTGTTGCGGTGAGGCCACGTTGCACGCTGTTGTTTAATTTGTGCGCTAGCGTGACGGTGGAAACGGAGAACGTTTTGGTAGACCATTTATCTAGTATCGAAAGGCGGTTCGGATGAACTTCTCCTTCGAGTTTTCGCATCTTGGCCCATAAAGCGGGGGTGGAGGTGTCCGTATCATCGTGTTTTCGTTTGAGGGCAGAGGGTGAAGATAGCTCACATCGGAGATCTGTTAGGGTGCTCCAGAGACTCAATGCCGCATCTTCTGCCGCCTGGCATGTCTCTGATACGAGTCGAGGTGATGGCGGAGGTTGGGAAGGGGTGGGTAGAGAGTTAGCTGCTACAATGGCTTTCTGGAGTTTGATGCGGACACCTAGAAGCGAGTCAAAAGTTTTCTATGCCTGGATGTCAGCATGTATCCGCGCGATAGGGGCTCCAAAACGGTGTTACACACCTGCTGTTGCTTTACTGCCGTGCCTTTCTCAGTATCGGCCTTGACAGCTTTGGAAATATTTGCAACAACGTTTCTGTGAAGCTATTAGAGACCGTTTGTTTTTATCCGGGGAGACCCACCTCTGTTCTTCGGTGATCAGCTTCTTTAACTCCTCCCTACGCTTGGCTTCCACATCCTGGACACCCTCGCTGCCCCCATCCCGGTCGTCTTCGCCTTCTTCATCTTCACTCTCATCCTCACTCCCATTCTCCTCATCATCATTAGTATGACTGAACAGGTTGCTCTCTACATCGGAGGCATCGCCTTCATCGCTGTCCTTTTCTTCATCCAATATCGCCTCATCGTCTGGGTCTGTTCCAGATTCCCCGTCGGAGCTTGAGCCGTCGACAACCTTCATTCCGCGGGTAGCCTTTACCCCCTCTTTGGTAGTCGAGCTGCCGAGAAATTTGAAACCAGAAAATCTATCCTCACTACTTCCGAGAGCATCATCACTGTCGATATCATCATCTTCGTCTGTTGGAATTTCGCCATTCTCTGGACCCCCCGCTTTCTTTTCGTCTGCATCGTCTTCACTTCCGTCGCCATCACTACCCTCGCTATCGCCATCGGATCCATCCATTTGGTGGTCTTCGTCTTCGTCTTGGTAGAGCTTTTGGCGACTTATTCGAGCGCCATTGTATTTGGGATCTAATAGGACTGGGTTTCCTTTCCGTAGCTTGCTCTTTCTGTGCGGTTGTTAGAGTTTAGAGGTAGTGGTTTAAGGACTCATGTCATACCCGACAGTGATATAGTGTGCTCTTCCCAGATCCTCTTCATTCTCTTCTTCGTCTCTGCTGCCTTCGGATTTTTCGCTATCGGGAAACGGCGATCGAGCTTCTGAGGTCTTGATTGGAGGGTTCAGTGTGCTCGAGCCAATCGAGCAACCGTGTTTCTGACTTTTAATTTCCACATTTCCCGATTTTTTCGACCGGAGGCTGTAATCTTCCTCTGGAGCTTCGGGATCGAAATCTGTTAATCGAAGGTTGTTAGTTAAATACCTCAATTTTGTGAAAACAATAATTACCCGTCGGCGCAGGATTCTCCAATAGAGCGAGCTGTTCCGACAATGATAGCGAATTCCGTGGTTTTGAGGAAGTCATTGAAGGTTGTAAAAAGTTTGGAGGAAACAAAGATTGTTTCTCAGTTTGAGGGTTGTTAGAGCATAGAAAAATAATATTTTAGCGCACCAGACCCTGTATGATAGGATAACAGTCTTGGCAACAAGCGTTTTCCTTGGGGGAAAAGAAGAGCCTCAACCATCTTCTGCCCAGGAGAGTCCCCCTCTTTCAATTGGGAAACAGAATTTCTCACCCCCCTCTCACCAGTAACCAAAATTAAATTCATTGGGAGCGAGGAGCTTGCCATTGATTGACCATGCATCTCGTGCGACCTCTTTCCTTCTTTGTTTGATTTTTTGACGATTGCTAATTACTGCAGGCGCGGGTTCCTGCCTCAAGAGCGTATCTCCGGCTCTCAACACGTCGAGTTCTACTTCCCCGAATCCCAACCTTTTTCCAACCTCCAACTTCCTTTAGCCTAATTCGAGGTTATGCCGATACCTCCTCTTTTCCCTCTACCTCGCAGAATCTCACCGAGAAGATCGTGCAGAGATACGCTGTGGGGCTTCCAGTTGGAAAGTTTGTTCGGTCCGGCGATTATGTTTCGATAAAACCCCACCATTGTATGACACACGACAACTCATGGCCAGTGGCCCAGAAGTTTTTCTCTATTGGAGCCACTAAAATTCACGATAACCGTCAGATAGTTATGACACTCGATCACGACGTTCAGAATAAAAGCGAGACAAATCTTAGAAAGTATCAGAACATTGAGGAGCTAGCGAAGAGGATGGGGGTGGACTTTTACGGTGCTGGGAGAGGAATTGGTCATCAAATTCTTGTCGAGGAGGGATACGCCTGGCCGGGAACTCTTACGGTTGCTAGCGATTCGCACAGCAATATGTACGGCGGTATCTCGTGTCTTGGTACTCCAATTGTTCGAACGGACGCAGCCGCGATATGGGCCACCGGGCAAACATGGTGGCAGATTCCTCCAGTAGCTCGGGTGGAACTCAAAGGTGTTCTGCCGAAGGGGGTTACTGGGAAGGATGTAATTGTGTCTTTGTGCGGTCTTTTCAATAACGACGAGGTCCTCAACCACGCCATCGAGTTTGTTGGCTCGGAACAGACTTTAGAGTCGCTTAAAATTGACGATCGTTTGACTATTGCGAATATGACCACCGAGTGGGGTGCCTTGAGCGGTATCTTCCCAATGGATAACGTACTTAAGGACTGGATGCTCCAGAAGGCTTTCATGCATGCCCAGCGGCTTAGAAATAGCTCACATCCACGTCTTACGAACAAGAAAATCGAGGAATTTTTCGCGCTTAACACACTTTCTGCGAGTCCGGACGCCTCGTATGCAAAGTCTCTGACCCTTGACCTATCAACATTGTCACCACATGTCTCCGGCCCCAACTCTGTCAAGATATCTACGCCTCTTACGGAATTAGAAGAAAAAAAGGTCGCTATTCAAAAGGCCTATCTGGTTTCATGCACAAATTCACGCGCCTCGGATATCGCTGCAGCGGCTGAGGTTTTCAAATCCAATCCATCGGCGAAAGTAGCTTCTGGAGTAGAATTCTATATTGCCGCTGCATCGACGCTTGAACAAGAAGCTGCGACCAAAGCTGGAGATTGGGATGCCCTCATCAACGCTGGCGCGAAGGCGCTTCCTGCAGGCTGTGGTCCATGTATCGGTTTAGGAACCGGCCTCCTCAGGGATGGGGAAGTCGGAATATCCGCAACCAACCGGAACTTCAAGGGAAGAATGGGATCGAGAGAAGCGCTAGCATACCTCGCCTCCCCAGAGGTCGTGGCAGCTAGTGCAATGAAAGGATTTATCGCTGGCCCGGGGAACTATGCTGGATCCTCCTCTACCGTAGCGATATCCTGCCCACCCTCACCAACCCCTTCCTCAAACCAGTCCTCCAGCGCTCAGGAAGCAGAAACAGAAATCCTCCCCGGATTCCCCCCTATGATTGAAGGAGAAATCATCTTCTGCGACGCAGACAACATCAACACCGACGGAATCTACCCAGGGAAGTACACTTACCAAGACGGCATCTCCCGTGAGCAAATGGCACAAGTATGCATGGAGAACTATGACTCCACCTTTCCAACTATTTCGAAACCAAACGACATATTAGTTACTGGCTTCAACTTTGGCTGTGGGAGTAGTCGTGAGCAGGCTGCTACCGCAATATTAGCGCGGTCGATACAGTTGGTTGTAGCAGGGAGCTTTGGCAATATCTTTATGAGGAACAGCATCAATAACTCACTGATGACTGTTGAACTACCGAAGCTGGTTGAGAAGTTGAGGGAGAAGTTCCCGAAGACGCTGACCAGGAGGACGGGGTGGTGGTTACGGTGGGATGTACGTAGGAGCAAGATCACAGTGCGGGAGGGGTTAGAGGGCGCGGAAGAGTGGAGCTTGGGTGTTGGGGAGTTGCCACCGAACGTGCAAGATGTGTTTGTTAAAGGGGGGTTGGAGAAGTGGGTAAAAGCTAGACTAGAGTAGTAGGAGCAGAGGTGTTTTGGGTTTGTAGTATCTAAAAGCAATTGATTTAAAAGGCGTTAGGGACATTATATTCGGGTAAATTTAGGATATTGAGTGGTTGTGCACGCTTTTCGGTAAACTCTACTTGTGCAAGTGAGTTATGTTACCGCACTGTCGGCGGGGTGCTGTTTAAGCGCGGAATCTTGGGAGACATGTGGACTTCACTAAAAGTCATTCTCATACCTTTCCGTCCTCGCTTTTAATGGGACCTTGCAAAATCTACCATAAATACTCTAACGAACGATATTCCAACCCACGCATATTACCAATCCTATCACCAATTCCTAGCAGTACGTCTGGGCTTCCGGACCTGAGTAATGGCATGCAATACCCGATGCAGAGCAAACACAGCGAAGTGGGAGGGTGAAGTAGCAGACTTATGATATGCCCACCCCCCCTCATCTCATCTTCCAAGAGTGATATGAGCTACAATGCATACCCCGACTCGAAGCGCAAGAGATACATTCCAGTACCCTGGCTTTCCTACAACACCCTTCAGCTGCACAGAAGCAGTGGTGGAGGAAGTAGTGAATAAACCGCCTCCTACCATCCTAAGATTCGCTGTGACGCAAGGCCATGGAGTGAGCTCGTACGGGCGCCCGTTCACCAGTGTAACACCCGCCCAAACTTTCATCCCCCTATCCTCCCTGCATCCCACAATCATACTCTGGTCATGCCCTCTCACTCGCGAAACCCCACATCACGTTAACCCCGAAGACCCCACTCACCATAGCCATACCATTCCGTAGCTTCGGGGCTCCGTCGCCCCCTCCCCCTCCTCGGACTTCCGTATCCAATACCGGCCTATAGTGCAAACCCGCGGGCTCGTATAATGGGCTGAGATTTATTTCATTTACCTAACTTAGTTCCTTCCAGCAGGTATAATACAATAAATTAACTCACTAACGCCCCAGCACACAAGAACGGCACCAATTATTATTGATAATCACAACGCTCTCATATACGGCACTGCGCATTACTATTATGTAGCCATGCGAGATACAGTACACCACGCCCGGAAGCCATGGGTAGATAGAGACAAGAGGGTACGGTATTCGCTGCCGCTACCAGTACCTTATCCTACGGTGCCGGTGGTAGCTTAACTTGAACTTAGTCCGCGGCTGGTGGTGAATTCTGCAGAGAATCACTGCCGGAGGTCCCTAGATGCCAGTCGAGCCCAAAGTGGGATGGTATCGTATGTTTACCCCCCCGCCGCCTTTCCTGGACGTATCCGGGTGATATTACTTGGTATGGGGACTGCATGAGAGAGGATTGAATTAGAGCGGAAGGTTTCCGGGAATCATGATAGCTGATATCGGCAGAACTGCACTGCGTCTCACCAGGGGTATATCGCTAGGTCATAGTTGTTGTCACTATATATCACTCGGATCTTTGAGATTGTCGTCAAAAGAGCAGAGCGAAACAGAGTTATATCTACGGGAGTGCGGCTAGCGCATCCAACAAATATAAGAGGTGAAACAGAACAGCATAAGTTGGAACATCTCACAAGAGCCCTCCCACTATACAGGAATCTTGAAATTTCCACTTTTCTCATCTGAGATGATCATTTGAGATCACTTTTTGAGGGGTTTCTGCGCGAAGTATAGATGCCTGTTTTGTCACATATTAGCCTCGGCATTTGGCTTGATGTCCCGAAAACGTACTGGATGAAGTAAGAATGAATCTTCCTGCTACGGGATTCCTTCTTGGCCCCCGCAATTAATTCCTCAACCTCAGGAGTCCCCATCCCGAGTGTTCTGGTGAGGAGAGCCATTCCATGGGCTTCAAAAGCATTGTCCGTGGTAAGCAAGAGAAAAGCCCCCATTTCCTTTTGCTTTTTATCGGCTGGCCAAGTCCCAAGGGAGATTTTTATCTCTTCGTGATTTGCTTTCTCGAAGCCGCTTTCTAGAATATGCTCATCTAAATCGGCAGCAATCTTGAACTCCTGGCCTTTCTACCAAGTTAACCTTGGGTAAGCGCTAGGAGTTAATTATGTCATAGCTACTTACCTACTTTACCGGCAGCTTCGTTCAATAGCGCATAAAATCTAAGCAAGTTACCTTGAGCGGGCAAAGTCCCATCATCACTCTTAACCTCGCATTCGTACTCGGCAATATCTAGCCACCCGCCAGGCTTCAGTGCACTATTAGGCAAAATGTCAGCTTAGCGGCGTCGCCGGAATAGCAGAGATACTTACTTAAATGATTGTTGGATGAGCCTCTTCCAATTCTTGATTCCACCATTCAAATGGCGAATATGAATTAAATCAAACGAGTCTCTTGCAAAAGTCCATTCCGATTCTGCGTCGTCAATCTGAAAATTCACATTGGGAGGAACCCTAAAAATTTGGAATGAGTATGAATCGCTTCTGGGAACTCGGGCTGGCTACATACCAGCTCGGTTGAATTGGGCTAAGATCTGTTCCAATTACCTCCGCAGAAGGGTAGGCTCTATACACGATTAATAAGTAGAGGATCACCATCGTTCCTAAGGTCAACGCTTACTCCGCGGCGTCAATAGCCCAGATTCCTGTGCCGGTTCCAACATCCAGGATCCTCTGAATGTCATCACCCACAGGAGCTCTGAACAGCTTGCCATCAAGTAGAAGGAGATAGACGTGATGAACGATATCTAATCTGGTATTGTTTTTTTCTTTAAGAACGCCACTCAAATAGGATGTCAATTCTAGAACTAACCTCTCTTGCTCAGCCTCGTCGTTTGGCAACAAGTATTTCCTACACGAAGTGAGCTCAATTAGATACAGGACGAAACCCCGGAGGCAAGTTCCTTACCCGTCCTTGAAAGCATGGTATCTACGCCCATTTTCGTATCGGTACCTGGTATACTATGAGATGAGTAAAAAGATGAAGGAAGCCTTGCTAGACTAAGTAATTGGAGATTATTATTTTTTGCTTACTCCCAGATAGATTGAGTAAGTGAGGCTGTCGAGTATTCACTGCTGGTAATAGTCAGCATTGCACATTAGGTAAGTTATGAAGCCAAATACTCTGCACTCTCGTAATCCGATGTCTCTTTCTGTTTCAATATCTAGCATCAGTTTCAGTATTTCAATGTGTTTGTCGGCAGTTGGCTTACCAAAGTAGGGTCAGCCAAAAGAGGCCCTGCTGGGACATTGAGGGACGTATTGGCCATAGCAAATTTGGGTAAGAAAACTAATAACAGCTGTCTTTAAGGGGCCGTTTTTGTTTGGTGATGGCTCGAGTAGTGTGTAGTTTGGCAGGCAGCCGGATGACATGGTCGGAGGGTGGGGTACGTTACTCTTATATACATGAGTTGCTCTGTGCGATGGTAATACCGTAAGTCCCGCCTCCACTCCAGCGCTGCGCTGGTTCAGCCATTCAAGACTCCGTCAGCAGTATCGTACTCGTCAAGCTCCCCGCCGATGTGAACACGATGGATCCAATTCAGTCGAATCAATGCACTATTTTGCTATCAGATTCTATAAAGTGCTAGTTTCGAAAATGAGTGGAATGAGGGAGAAGTTGGCACCGCATTCGAGGAAACGCAATCAACAGTGGCTGAAAGATAAAAATGTTGAAGCAGAGTCGGGAAGTCTTCTATACGCGGGCGTATAGCCATGAAGAATCAACACTCTTCATCCTCCCCTACAGAAAAAAAATCAAAAAAATCTCCCGCCTGCTGGGGCCTCTTGTGCCATTCCAACGTGACCATAAGGAAAGGCTATGATTGCATGCAGACGCTTCGGCTAACTCCAATTTACTGATTTTCAAAACCTGGAAAGTATTGCGCACAGACTGGGCGGGCCCGGACTAGGACGAAGATCCTCCGAAGAGGTAATGATGAATCCGATCCCAGAGGAGTGTGGGCCCCAAAACAACCTATCCCTTAGGTTACGCATTCAGCACCCCCTTCTCCCCATCCATGTAGGCACTATGTTCAAAGACTGACACATTACTCGAGTACCGGTACAAGTAACTCTCCCGCAGATAGTGGAAAGATGAAAGAAATCTGACAGCAGCGCACAGGCCTGCGTCTTGAAGCCCAAAATTTTGACCGCAACAACCTACTCACCTTAATTTGTCAGGTATTGCATGTTTCGTTTATTCATGCGTTTACGGCGCCTGCCAAAGTTCCAAGCCTACAACACTAGCTCAACAGCCTACTTTAATCGCTGCTGCGTGTGTTGGCGGCAAACGGGAGAGAGTAATTGGAGCCAATTCGCGAAGTTCGGCATACGAAACGGCTGGGACATGTAATATCAACTGCTGATATTATTGCACCTCTAGTCTGCAGCCAATAGACAATTCATTCGGGATCGTTTGCAGGGCCCCAGCCAGTGTATTAGTACATTTCATTCCCTCCTGACCAGGAGGCAGAAAACGTGCGAGTCCACTGATCGGCGATCTGTGCGGATAGCTCAAAGCATGTTGTCTTAGAAGAGCAGTTGATAGCTCCTTATCCATTGCATCCCCCCTCCTTCAGAAGTGGCCGGAAACAAAAAAGCTTCCCTTGATAGACATCGCTTATCCATTGGACGGATAAGACTCTCAAATCCGTATCATGGCCTATGCGCAGCTTTTACAGAGACTTGATTGGAGGACAGCTAGGTCGTGATCAGGAATTCTTGCGAATAATTTCTCGTCACTGAGAAAAGCGATGTCGCACAAGTCTTGCAACAAGTTTGAGAGTCTCATCCGTCCAAGGGATACTGTATCTATGCATTGGTGGGACGTGGTTGTTCCAAGCCTCTCCACCTTATCCCGGTGCCATGCGGCAGCCGGCCAGTGAATCAGCTATCACGATGCCAACCTCTAGGCTTAGGGCTTATCGGTACCCCTTGAGTTATCATACGCAAGAAGAAGAATCTCTCCTTGAAATGTCGTGACGTCTTTAAAACGAACTGCTATTGCATACTACCGAAATTCTAAGGCCTGGCCAATTTTTAGCTGTATGCAATATCAACCCGTTTTACAAACGTCACGACATTGCGAGTACACTAGCCATTCCCCTACCGCAGTATCCTAATCTCGGGAAACTTGCCAAGGGAACTGGATTTTGGCACTCGAATACATCGCATATTATGCCAAACCCCTGAATTACCCCTCTATGTGCCTGAAGACTCCAATGGCTTATGTAGCCCGCGAGGAACAAATGCAAAAAGAAATTACCCGCACTGTGTGACGGGGGGCCAACACCACACAACCTTTTCCTGACAAAAACTCCCCGAACCGTAAAAATACTAATCACGGATCCCTAAGGAGAATCTAAGTCCCTATAGTAGGGGCCCCGCCTCCGCGCTCCAATTGAACACTTGGATCCCATTTAATTCCATCACATATAATCACTCGTGCAGATCCCACAGGGCGTGGTAACCACCTTCCCAGGAGCCAAGGCCCAAGACCGACGCAACGAATTCTGATGTCGACTGACTTCGCAATAATGTCCCACTGCTATTCCCTCTTAGGACTGGGCCCGGGCGTAATGACAGAAAAAGTAGTAGAAACGCAATTTAGATATCGACGGCAGACTCACCGCAATGTCATACTACTACCTAAGTTAATCCACGGCAAAGATCGATATCCATAACCTAGCGCCATGGCCACCAAACCACGGTATACTCAGTACCGTGCTAGTACTCATGGATATCACACCCCTAGCGATACCGGTCCGGGGCACAAAAAACTTGGTTTGTCCAAGCCCCCGGATTCAACGCATCTGCACTTTTCTGTTTCACCTTTGAGAAGCACCACATATCAATCTCACAATTCTAACAACTATATAGCATGCATCAGAGAGTTGGTCCTTTGTCCAGACTGGACCTGTCAAGTTCGTTATCTGTCATGCGATGCGCGCGGGCCCAATCGAGTGATATATACATACCCCGGTGCCAGGACGAGTCAGCTGCTTGCAGGCCAAGTCGAGGTTGAACGGACCCAGCCCAAACCCCAATATTGCCAACGATTTCCACTCAGACCCAATCACCACCGGAGGCAAGGTTGGCAGCACACGTCAGGCCTGTTGATCTAACCTTGTGTCCAAATCTTGGTGGGAACAGCAATTCCAGTGAGAGTTCATGTGCTGTATCTGGCCAGAGATACCATTGACACAATCCTCGATTAAGGACATTTTATTCTGAAACCGTGATTGCGATCTCTTGGATTGCCTTTGAGCGCAATAAGGGGTTGAATATTCGCAGAGAAATTCCCAAAGATGATCATATACCGGTATGTCGCATAAATACGAATAAAATGACATCCTGGGTGGGGGGCCACGATAAGTGGAACCTCCGGCGCTGCCACCCAAAACTTTGCCCACAACCCCTCTCCCGAGAGCTTGGGAGTCTTTGGAGTTGTCTTACAACGTATCATGGCACGAATTACCATCGCTCCTAGGTCCCGAGCACTTGGTAACAGACCTTACTCGAGCGGCAAACACAAGTAATATACCCGAGTAAACTAAGAAACGCCACGATACGAATTCTAATGGTACTCAGTAAAAGCAATCGCAGTCCCACATGGGTAGGATGCCTGATCCACTGTTCTGCCTGCTGCGCAGGCTATTCCGCTCCGGAAACTCCTCTCTCCGAACCAATACAAATGCCAGACGCTATTGATATCAAAACCTAGCGCACAGGCGTGCATACAGCGATTTTGGCACCTGAGCTGCTACACCACACATTATACCGCCCGCTCATCTGGTGTGCAGGTAGGACTTATCTCCCTGAAAACCCTACTTTTGTTTTCCTCGGGCCTTTGTGGTCGTCGTTCAGGCCCACATGCATAAACTCAAGATTTTCTTGAGATTATATCAGGGCATCCGTGTGACCATTCGATCCGGGAGTAATATAGCAATGCTGGGGCCTTGCTTGTGCTCCACTAGAGCAGAGTTGAGACTCAGTCAATGGTAAGAAGTAAGCTAGACTTGCTTATAAAAAAAGACTAGTGATAATCGCCAATTAGTTAAGCTGGGGAAGTTATGGCTCTCGATTCCCAGAAGCTATTATATGGCATACAGGCACGACACCACTGATGCCTTTGAGCCGTGTTCTCTATCAGGCCGGACAAAGGTGTGTGGTATCTAATATAAAGCCGGCTTGTAATGTTTTGGTATGATATCAGTCTCGGACCGGACCAGTGCTCTTTTGCAGTATGCCAACAACAGTTGTCTGAGGTCTTAAGGTCGTCCTGTATGGCCTCACCACTTCCCAACAGCTGACTGAGGGGTATCCCCTGCAGTGTTGGTAGTGCCGAATTTCCCTACATCGCGCTAAAATGCAAACTAAAAAACTAGCTTCCCACTCTTCTTCACATGTCAATGGAGTGATATCAAAAGCATTTCAAGTCAAGCTATCCCTTTGTCTGTCCCGAATTTCACTCACTTTTAGCGTCGCGCTACTAGGACTATTGGGGTTAGATATGACAGGAAAGGTAATGATAGACCACACACCAAGATAAATTAAAAGTACTCGTACTTGTACCGTGGTTAGGAGCAAATCTACGCAGATAACCTAGTTTCCATCATGACCATGCTGAACAGTACTCATCGAGCACTATTCTGAGCACTACAGGTATGAAGTTTTTCATATCATGATGACCTGAATAAGCTAGTGTTCAAGATTTTCAAATTGGTACCA
>Ga0307513_10004016_pt1 | contig 19734 bp, 10 predicted proteins | sample 15_EM_MG_FD_202174 | JGI IMG/M metagenome (GOLD analysis project Ga0307513, IMG submission 202174) | Populus trichocarpa ectomycorrhiza microbial communities from riparian zone in the Pacific Northwest, United States - 15_EM | ecosystem: Host-associated > Plants > Roots > Unclassified | place...
GAACGGAGTTTGAGTTGATTTGGCCAGAATAAGTGCCATTACTATGGTTTTCTTGCAATGCAGAAAAAGAAAACCCCAGATGGAAAGTAGAGACAAGAAGAAATGTGAAGAAAATGTTAAAACATGACAGAGTTACCCCATATTGTTTTTTATAGGTTTTTTTGGGTTGACCCGAGTTGACCCGGGTCAACCCATCTGACCCGTGACCCGGAGGGTCGACCGGGTCAATGACCGGGTCGGGTTTTAAAACTATGGTGGAGAGTATGTTGACATCGTGTTTTATTTTCAATCTTGTAAGCAAAATTTTCCTGATTTTGGATTGACTCGCAATTGGGTAAAGCGAAATATTTTTTGGAAGCTTTCTTATTGGAAGACCAATCTCCTCCACCATAACCTTGATGTCATGCACATAAAAAAAAAAAAAAAAAACAAGTTTGATAATATTTTCAACACAATTATGGACAAGAATGGGAAGACAAAGGACAACATCAAAGCTAGAATGGATATAGTTTTTTTGTCATCATAAAAATATAGAGTTAGTTTATGTTGGGTCACGGGTCGTAAAGCCCAAAACTAGTTTGGCCTTAGACAAGAATGCATAGTTACTTGTCTACCAATGGCTTAAAAGTCTGCGATTTTCTGATAGACATACCTCAAACATATCAAGGTTGGTGAATTTGGAGGATTGCAGATTGTATGGAATGAAAAGCTATGACTGCCATGCGTTTATGCAAACACTCATTCCATTAGCTTACCAGGATTTATTGCTAAAAGGGATATAAGATGTACTCGCATAGATCAGTTGCTTCTTTAGAGATATATGCTCAACAAGTTGTAGACACAACATATGAAGAGGCTTGAAACGAATATCGTCCAGACAATATGCAAACTTTGAAATGATATTCTCTTCATTGGTTTTCGACTCAATGAAGCATTTACCTATACATTTATTGTTTGAGGTAAAAGTTGGAGGTCAAGTCCAATATAGATGGATGTATACATTCGAAAGGTTAAGGATTACACATGCATCGTAATTAAATTTTTATTGTCTTTCTTTGCATATTTCAAAATATTCATTTAATTTCATGTAGGTACTTATTCAACTTTAAGAGAAAAGTAAAAAACAAGGTGCATGTTAAGGCTTTAATATACAAGGCCTATATTGTTGGAGAGATCTAAACATTTATCTCGTATTATTTCGAGTCTCAATTGAGAATAAGAATTAACCATGTTTCAAGGCATGACAATGGTGGGGAAGTGTTTTTATATGGGAACTTGTCAATATTCTCTCATTCTAGACGATTTGTACCAAAAAATATTGTGAGGGGAAGATATTTGTCAGAAATAGAATTCATATAAACACATAATTATATGTTATTTAACTGTGATAAAATGAAACCTTTTATTCAGTAAGTATACTACTTAACATGTCGTTATTTTCAAACAATTTATCTCTTATAATATCATAAACTGATAGGATGGTAGGTTTTTTTTTTAATACATCCATTTTTTATTAGTTGTTTTTAATAAATATATTATATTTTTTCTTGCAGACTGCAATTCTTGGACGCGAGCCAAGCCCGATAGAGCTTTTTGTTGAAACGCATGTGCGAGTGATGACCATCAAAAATGGTTCCAGCAATTCGTGGATAGTCGAGTTCAGCACTTTGTGATATGTTGGTTTTCAATCATTTTTTTCTTAAGTTATTATTTCCTTGAATCTGATGAATTTATTTTTTCTTTCTAGGATGCACATAACAATTAGTTGAAGGAAAGATACATGGACGATCTTTCGACCCGTCCGGATCTCGATCTAGATTTGTGGTTGAAAGCAGACTCGTCTGATGGACCAGATACAAATTGGATGTACAGACTCTCTAACATTACGACCGAGAACTTGCGAACAGCCCGTAGTGCTTCGACTATTGGATGCTTGCAATCGATTCCGAGCACTCAAACTTCAGAGTTCACGACGATGTTAGACCAACGAGTACAGGCTCAGATGACTCATCTTAATGATAAATGTGAACGAATCATTATTGATTATGAAGAACTCCGCCAATTGATAATGGAGATGAGATAACAGATGAGGGGTACATGTGCACCCTCTAATTGGCCTCACGACCCGGCGATGACCAACCTCCTATTCTTCCTCCTCTAGCGCCGACTCTATCTTAGATTTATTGTATTTGAACGTATAAATGTTTAAATTTGTAATAAATATTTGATTTTTATATTATTTTATATTTTTTTAATTTTTTTTCCACTTCTATTCAATATATTTTAAAAAAAATATTATTGACGGGGTTACCGACTGAACAATTCCTTCGGTATATTCCAGAGAGAGTTGGAAAAGAATTACTGTAAATTTCACTGCTATTATTAACTCACTTATTGAATTACAGATGGTATTTTGTCGGTGATATGTTATATTTACTAATAGATATATCAACGGAAAAATAAAAGCACTAATGGCATTACATATTGTTTTTCTTTAAGTGATATGTTAATTTACCGATGGATATACCGATAGAATAAAGCGGGTAAATTATTTTTTAGCGTGCTTTATCCATCTGCAAATCCATCGATATATTTATTACCAACAGACTCACCAACAGTCCATAAATTACTGACGAGAATATTTCTGACTGACTGTTTCTTTTCGTGAGCTTGTCAATAATATACATATCAATGAACTGCTAATTTAAATATCAACAAAAATTTTCATAAAAAAAAAAATTGTTAAATCTAGTAGTACGCAACTCACATGTTATATATGGTATTTGTGACACATGTGTCCTATGTAGCATCTGGAACTCATAAAATTATTCTAAATCCCAAATTAGTATTATTTTTCACTGTATTACTTTACTTTTCTTCTAAAAAAAAACACTCCCCATTGGGGAAGGGGGGGTTTGCTTAATTAATGTCAAGCAAGTGACACACCCTTAGATGAAAGATTTATGGCATCATCACGGAGGCAAGCGGATGATGTCATCTACATGACGAAAAGGGTTTGCCGGCCCCACTTGTGTTTGAAAACTTTCAAAAATATCTGATATGGAAAGTCCTCAGTATCTGCCTTGAATAAAGTGCGATACACTGCTCTGTGTGACTCTTGCACTAACCCCATGGCCATGCCATGTTTCTTATTGTGATAAATACATACATTACATCACTAATGTCCCTTTCCTCTACTTGCCCACAGTCCTCAACTTGAGTAATTTGTAAACCCTGTTTCTTTTTTATTTTGAAAGTGTTTTTAAGAAGATTTTAAAAAAATTTGTCTTTTTTATTTTAAATTAATTTTTTTAATATTTTCACATGTAATAATGTCAAAAACAATTTTTCAAATATATATAAAAAATATTATTTTAATATATTTATAAACAAAAAATACTTTTAAAAAATAATCACTCCAAGCAATCTAATACAACTTGAAGATGTGATAGTTTTTAGTGGTGGCTGTGGTTTAGAAAAGTAATTAAAAATAAATAAAAGACTAGACTTAAAAGTCATGATCATTGCGGGCACTTGATGAAATTAGATAGCCATTACGCCATAAGAGAGTTGACATGGCCATCTTCCACAACAACGATAGAAGCTGATATCTAAAGGGGACGTAATTGTGACTTCGAAGTCATCCTCTTCTCCCTTCATATTAATCTCTACCATAAACAAAAAGAAACCTCCTTGACAAAAAATCAAATGAAAACAATGTTCACCTTCTTGGCCTTCAAAAAAATAAAAGCTCTTTGTTCTAGGTTTAAGGATAAAAAATTCTGTCTTGGATAATTTTTGTGTTCTAAAATTGATTGGCCCGATGAGTATTTTGCGTCTAGATTATACAGTGAATTTATATTACCACTCTTAAAAAAAGTTAATTTTTAAACTTCTATTCAGAATTAGTTTTGTATTTTCAACTAAAAATACACAATAAAATAACTGCTTCAACTTCTTCTTAGTGTCTCCTTCCTGGATATGTGGCGCGTGCATTGATTAGGGGTCTGATTTGTCACCGAAACCCATTTCTTTTTTTCTTCTTTCTTCCTCAATGTTTGCATTCTACCACCCGATTTTTCAAGTCATCCTCTAAACTTCTATTTCTTTTATATTTAGTCTTTGTTTTTTTGTTGTAATTTTTTAAAAATAATTTATTGAATTAGATTTTTCTTTCGATTTTATCCTCATTTAATTTTTTTCTTTGTCAAATTTGATTCATATTTTTTTTATTGCTATTTCTTGTAGTCTAAGATCATTTTTAGAGTTGCATTTTTTTTTCGATTCCATCCTTTGTAATTTTTTTCCTATTAGATTTTATTCTTGTTTTTTATTGTTTTTTTTCTTTACAAAATTTTTAAAAGCGGTATTTTTTTACTCGATTTAATTCTTCAACATTTAATTGGTTTGGATTTGAGCTTGGTTAAGCTCGTGTTAAGATTTCACGGGTTGCAAACTTTAGAAATTAACCTAACTTTCATGAAATTTGCTTAGGATTGCTTTAGTTTTTTTATCATTTTTTTAAGCTAATATTTTTTCAATTTCATCATTCAATATTTATTTAATTGGAGATTGAGCTTGATTTTTTTCATGCTTTCTATGACCTTAGTTTTATCATTATTTTTTATTTCTTTAGGTTACATCAGGTCTTTTTATTTATTATTCATTGTTAAGTTTATTTTTTAAAATTATTTTTATTCTTGAATTAAATAGAATTGATTTATTAAATATAGATGGATGCTCACTTAATTTTGTTTTATTCATTTTTTTTCTAGGATGTTGCTCTAGTTATGTTGTCATCCAGAGTTTTGCAGCCAGGCTTGAACCATCTCAACAATTTTTATTTTTATTTTGTGATGGGTGATGTTCACAATGGAGTAACAATGGTGTTGCATCTTGGTGAATGCCACGGTGGGGGCAAAAAATGTGTATTATGGATAATTAGGAGTCGCCACCTAGTAATTAAAGAAAACTAGAAATCATAAAATGTGAACTGGTTCTAAAGATTTAGGTAAGGAGTTAGTTATATTTAAGGAAAAAACAACATCATCCTTACAACATCCTTTTTAATGAAATGTTACTTTTACTATGTGTTTTCTCCTAATTTTTTATTATTGCTATTAATTAATCTAATATTTTTTATTTCTATTTTTTAAATATTATGTGAAAAATTTGACGTCAGTCCTTAAAAATAGAAGACTCTCGAGGATGCTGACGTCAAGTCCTCCAAAGAAATTTTCGTTGAAATTGCTAAAAGTAGGCATAACTCATATTTGATTTTAAAATCTTGATATCAATCCTTTTAAAAAAGGAGACATGTAAAAAAAAAAAAAAACCTTACCTCTAAAAAGAGACATCACATCAAAATTGTTAAGATTGGACTCATATAAATGATAAAAATTAAACTTTAAACTTATATTGATGATGTGAGTTGAGTTTTGGATCTAACTATTAGCTATATGGTTCTTAATGAGGTTTGAGCTTTTACCCATTTATTTTTATTGGTTTTTGAATATCATATTTTTTTTGTTTTATTTTTTATTTTTGTTATATGAGAATATCACTATAAAAAAAAATTTAATTTTTATAATATATAAAAAAAGTAATATACATTAAATTTAAACACACAAATAATGAAAGTATTTATTCAGGGCTCGAAATTTATCTTCGAGGGTGAAAATAAACACCAAAATTTGCTGGGAAATAACATAGGAGCACGTGGCGCGCGTGCAAATCACGCGCTACTCAATTGATTGTCCTGGAAATGGTGTGTGCGTGTCTTCCCCATTCGTTAATTAAAATGAACCTGTAAAGGAAAGAATTAAATTTGGCAGTATAAGACATCATCATCTTCTCTTCTGCTTCTTCGTCTTTTGCTCTCAGGTTTATTAACACAAGTAAAGGAACTTAGGTGGCTAACTGGAGGAGATGCCGACTGTGTGTGGTGGCTGGACGTTGCTGGCTCGGTCAACTGCTGTAGTGGTTGGTTTTGTGCTGGTCGGGCGATGCTGTGGTCCGGAGGGGTGACAGAAGAGGAAGGAAGTGGTTTTGAGTTTTTTTTTTGGGTGTCTTGATTGTTGCGGTTGTGAGAGATGGTTTGATGAGGGGGACAGGAGATGGGTCAAGGATACTGGCGTGAAAGAGGGAATATGGGTCTGTGATGAGGTTTTGATCTTGTGGGTGGTTGTTTTAATGGGATTATGGGACTTTGACCAGAGGAGGGGAAAGATGTCTGGTTTTTGGTTCAGCTAACCTAAGGAGACTGCTAGGTTCAAGGCTTTATGAGTCTTTTTTCGTGGGTTGGTGATGCTATGGGGTGTGGAAGTAGAACTCGGTGGTTGAGCTACTGGGGGCGCTGTCATGGGCAGTGGACGAGAAATGGGTGAGGTTGAGAGTGGTGATGGTTATTGGGTCAATCCATGAGGGAGTGAAGGCTTGTCTCGGTTGGAGCCTGAGATGGTGGTGGCATCGGTTGAGAGGCTCTCTGGTTCTTTGAAGGTTGAGTATGGTGATGGTCAAGGGTGGTGAAGGCTACTGGTTATGGATGATGGTTGGTTTGTTTTGGTGGAGACTCCCTGGAATTAAAGGCTGTCTTTTCCTTTTTTTGTGTTTTCCTTGTCTGAGAGATGAAAAAGATTGATAGAAATCTGGGAAATTTCCCAATTTCAAGAACGTTTGGGAATGCGTGTTACCTTAAATTTTTTTTTGGTAAAAATTAATTTTTTTTTTAGTATTTTTTGAATTATTTTGATGTATAATTTTCAAAAAATATAAAAATATTATTTTAATATATTTTTACATAAAAAAATATTTTAAAAAATAATTATAACGATTTAATTGGTTGGAAAAAGGTTGCAGGTGTTTATGGATTTTTTTGTTCAATGCTCTTTATAGGCTGATGAATACCCGTTGTGGTCTTTGTTATGCGTTCCCTTTATGAAGAGAAAATGTTGGGTTGGAATTTGAATGATTCTTGGAGATTTAATTGAAGACTTGCTGGAATTCTGGGATTGAGGAGCTGATTCAGGCATTAAGATGCAATCCCATGATTATAGCTGAAGAATAAAATCCCACGTTTATCAATCAAAGTTGAAGATTGGTTGATCTCGATTTGAGAGCTGGGATTGTAACTGAAAGATACGAAATTGATTCCTTGATTTGAATGGATTCTGAACTAAATTCAATTAATTTGGACAAAATCAGTAGATTAAATTGGAATGAATTAAATTAATTGGAAAGAATTGGACTAGATTGTTATTTAATTGGACTAAAATGATTGTAAAGAAACAACTAGGATTGAAATGAAATTATATAAATAGTTAAGTGGTCCTTGAAATATTTCCCTCTTTTCATTATAGTCCTTGATTTTTATTTTTTTTTCAATTTAATACAATTAAGGCTTTAAATCTTAAATTCTCTATTATTTAAACCTTAAATCTCTCTTTTTTTTTAATGGAATCTTTAATTGGATAAATTTAGAACTTCACATATAATCACTTGTTGCAAATTCATTGGTTCTTAAATGTACAATTTTGACTAATCTAACTCTTGATTTTAATTTTTTTCTTCAATTAGGCTTTTTATTGATTTTTAACTTAATTATTTATTTCAAAATCATTCTTGAATTTCGAATTTCTTTCGTTCTTAGCCAAATTAAATCAAATTAAGCCATTTTCTTAATTTTCTCTTCAATTCAAACTTCAATTCAGCCCCAAAAAATCCTAAACTCATTTTTTTTTCATATGATAATAAATTATTTTTGAATTTTATATATTTTTGCATTTTATATATATTTTTTTTATGATTTTCAAGATTTATTTAAACAAAAATGAAATAAAAAATGAAGAAAATTGTTATTATCCATTTTAGGGTCCCACATAAAAAAAAAGAAGAGAAAATACAAAAAAATAAAAAAAATATTGGAAGAAAATAAAAAAATATAAATCAGGGAACAAAGTATACCAGAACTCCTAGGAAATTGCCGAAGACTGATTGAGGAAGATCAAATATACAAGATTGAAAAATTTGATAGTGTATTTTCGACTAATGAAGGCCTTATTGGCAAAGAAAATCTAATTTGAGGAGGAAAATTTAAAATTAGATATTTAAGGACCTAATTAGAATTTTTCAAGGTCTATTTGAATTTATTAAGGGCTTAATTATAAGAAAAATTGATTTTTAAAGTCAATTTAGACTTTAACTAGAAGAAATTGAAGTTTGGGGATCAAATTGCAATTTGTAAGAGTTAATTTAGTCAAATCAAGGCTTTTATTGTATAAATATTGAAGTTTGATGGGCCATTAGAGACTTTTTTGAAGAAATCCCAAACCAATGACCAAGCTGGAAAAGACGTGTGAATATAGGGGCTGAAATTGACCAAATCAGTGGCTAAATTAAAAGGTATGCATCCCCTCCACCAACTTTAGGTGGTCTTTGGCGACGATGACATTAGAATTGCTCTGACAAGGCCTCGAAAGTGGGCAACTAAGTCAGCCCCGACAATGCAACTCTCAAGCAAAAAACCGACCTATTTTTCATGAGTTCACACACAAAGCCTTCTCAATGGGTCTTTATCAAGGGTTTACAACACCTCCCTCAAGATGAAGAGATCGGAAATGGATTCAAAACCTCTCAAAACCCTAGCAAAACCCTATAAATACCCCCAAGTTTAGAGAAAAAAAAAGAAGGGGGATGAGGAGAAAAGGAAAAGAAAGGAAAAGAAAAATATCAATAAGAAATACAAGTGTAGAGGTCCAAGAGTCTAAACAAAAGATTTCTTAGCTTTGCAAGTTTATGATTGGCAAAAATTTCCAAGAGAAATCAAAGAGAGAGTATCTATTTTACATGTACTTTTTGGATTTAAAAGTAGGTCCTTTGTGGCATGCTTTTAATGTTTTTTTTATTTACTTTTATTTTATATTTATGTCTATAAGCATGGAAAAGAAGTTTGAATGCTCAACAAGTAATGTTGTATTTGATTTTTTGTTGCTACTTTTTTTTATATATATTTAATGATGCTGATTTTTATGTTTATTTTATGTTCTTAATACATTAAAGTTGTTGTTTAAGTTTGTTTATGATATATAATGTTGTCTTAGTTTTTGTTTAACTTAAGCTATGCATGTTAAAGAAATGATTTTTTACCTTGGGTTTGCTAAGTCTGTTCATGCACAAAATGGGTTCAGAAAATCAATTTTGAATCTATGTTATATGAACATATAGTCTGTTTTAAGTTTATGTTTTTTTATTTGGTACCTTTTGCTTGATTTTGATGTTTTTTGTTAGTTTTTTAGATTCAAACATGTTTGTGTATGATATTATGACTTGTTGGGATAAAAATGCATGTTTTAGAGGCCAAAAATGCCTATTTCTAGGCTTGGTAGTGGCTACCAATTTTGGGCTTGGCAGGGGTTGCCATTTCTGGCATTTCTAGGTATTTTTCTGGGTTTTAGGCAATATTCTTCATGTTCTTGGAAAGAACATTTTCTTCACCCCTAAATTTAGACCAATTTTGGTTCATGGTTTTTGCACATACACCTTTTTTATACATGATTAACCAGTAATCTAGTGTTTATTCACATCAATAACGAGTTTAAACGATGTTTAATCATAAAGTTTTAGTTTTGAATCGAAACTCATTTTAGCAAAATCATGATGATTCATTGATAATCAAAGTGAATGGATGCTAAATTATTGATCATTGCATAATTTCCAACATATATGTGTCTTTGGTTTGTCCATATGTGGTTTGGTTTGAGAGCCACGTTGTTGGGTTCACGTTGAATGTTCTTTATTTGTTATTCGTGTTCTTACCAAGAACGCCTTAGCTACATAATTTTGACTTGTTTTGTCTCATTTATTTACCTAGAACCCTTCCTTATGCACTATTAACCAATAATTTAGTATTTATTTGCATCAATAACATGATTTTAGTAGCTTTTAATTCCAGGGTTTTGGTTTAGAACCGAAACTCATTTTGACACAATCATGATGTTTAAGTGAAAATTGAAAAGAATGGATGTTAGATTATTGATCTTTGTGTGATTTACATGTATGTGCCTTCTTCTTCTTCTTCTTCTTCTTTTTTTTTTTATCAAATTTGATTTGTTTTGGAACCCACGTTGTTAGGTTCATGTTTGGTGTTCTTCATTTTTTTGTAGTGTTTGATCCATTTTGTTCAAGAATTTTTGAGTTTTTATTTTTTTTATGTTTAATCTGTTTTTTTTACTTTGGTTTTTTTTTTTGGGATGTTTTCGGGTCAAACCATAATTTTTGGGTTGGTTTATGGTCGAACCAAAATTTCAGATCGACCCGATAACAAAAAATCGAGATCAAAGGATTTTAATACCCTATTTGGTTTGCCATGTTGTTGTTAAAGGATCTTTTGGTTTAAGGGTGTGTTTGACAAACACTAACTAGACTTATTTTTGATAATTTTATTACAAGAAAAAATGAATTTTTACAAACAAAGCCTAAAAAAATAGAAGATAAATAATACAAAATATTTTATTTTTTCTTGCATATGGCCATAAAATGCTAAAGTTACTTGAGCATCGTTTTTCAAAGAAAATTTAAAATGTTTTTGCATGCTTTTAAAAAAACTTATTGCATGGATTTTATAACAAGTTTGTAAAATTTCAAAGGATTTTGGCCTATATTAAATAAATATTAAAAATTTATATTTGGCAAGAAAATATTATTCACTTTTAATATAAGGATAAAAATATAAAAGGGGTTAATATCCAAAATGTTATTAGAGATAATATTTTTATCACTTACTTTAATATAAGGATAAAAAACCTGTATGGGGTTAATATCCAAAATATTATTGTGAATAATACAACTCATTCACTTCTAATATAAGGATAAAATTCCAACTCATTCACTTCTAATATAAGGATAAAATTCATAAGGAATTTTATCTTAAATATTATTTGGAATGATGTGGTAGTAAGAAGCTTCAACGATAATTGATGATATTTCACCTTCCTAGATCAAGTTTTTTACATAGAAAACAAGAGTTTGTTCATCGTATTAAAACCATCATATTAGGCTAATAGAAATAGGCATCATTAGACTATAGCAAACAATAAAAAAACAATGCAGTTTACTTTAGGTAAGGCGTACTAGGGGTGCTAATACTTTTTTTTTTATGCAACTAGTCCCTTGCCTAGAATCTCTGGAAAAAAAACGAGTTAGGGTTCCTAGTAGCCGTAATATTAGGTGGTGACTCCCCAACCAACTGAAAAGACCTTCAAGACCCCTGTCTGGGAAAGGTCATTATGACATCATGCCCTCAATGATGAGGGTATGACAGGATGACGACTTCGCTAGGGACCTTTAGACTAGGTTTTGTTTTGTTTGTTTATGCTATGTAAAGATTGATGTTTATTTATTTTTCAGTTATGAATGGCTTAAAAGCTTTATCATACATTTTTTTTTTGTTATAAGGGCAAACATTGTGAAACTTCAAGTTAGGTAGGGGACTAACAACTTACCTTATGACTTTTAGTCAATGTTTAAATTTGTGTAAACCCTAACTCTTTGTTGGGTGCTTAAATTGGTAATGATTGGTACACGTTCCATCCTGTTGCCTTTTAAGCCCCAATATTACCTTCACGAGGGTGATCACTAGGAGAGCAAGAGATCTTTTTAGAGACCAACTAATGAACCTAGTCCCTGTCTCACATAAAAAAAATTAGAACCTACCTTTGGGTATATGCTCCTTACACATGTTTTGCATCAAGGCAAACCCTTTATATGGCATTTAGGACTTATGGGTGACACAATGGCCGTTACTCAGGAAATTTTTGTTGTAGAGTTTGGGCAAGAATCAAAATTTGTGTTCATCATGCAAGAGTTATGACTATGTGTCACCCTTTGAAGGGTGGGTTTATCATATGAATACATGCTCATACATTTAGCATGCATGTTCACAGGTTGAAATGTAGGTCCCCTATAGAAGGTCCACTACACTTGACTAAGTAAATGATGATAAATGAAGAAAAGGCTTAGAAATAGGCTCATTATCAAAAGGAAATTGAGAGCATCAAAGGTGAAGTGGCTAGAACAAACGTTGAGTTCCAATAGTGGAAAAGGAACGTCTGCACAGCCTCCTGTGGAAACACCATCAACTTATATCCCTCATACATCTTAGAACTTGGGGGCAAATTCAACAATAGAGCAGCATTTTATCCCCATTACCCCTGTCCAGCTAGCTCAAACTCTGATCTAGTTGATGGTGTTTCCACAGGCGACCAACACCTTTAAATCCTCATATTACGGGCATCCACAATTCTATGATATTGCGAGGATTGTTGAAAAAATTAAATAAGCTGTCAAAATGGAAAAAATTAAATGTCCTACCATGGGTTATAGAACAATGACAAAAGATGAATTAGAAAATCGCTCTCAGGTAGGAAATCTTAGTTATGTGGTCCAACCAAGTCTCGTTGTAGCAATCATTTAGTCTTTATCAATAAATGAACATGTTTAACGCAACATAAGCAAGATGTTTTCCTTGTGAAAGTCAAAAATTTCCATTTAAACCTTTTCTTGCCAAATTTTGCAAGATCCAGATAATGCTTTTTCTTAAGCCCAATTAACATTTGGCCTAACATTCAAAGTGTATCCTATCATTCAATGATATATTTTGGGTTCTCGACCAATTTTTTTTTTTCAAATTTACATCTCAATGATTTTTTTTAACAATTAGATTTGAAAGAATACAATTTTTAAATTTTATGGTCTATTCTCAAGACAAGAAAAATGATTTACAAAAAATGGTCCTTGATTGAGTCTGCAAAATTCTTTAGCAAAGATGATATTGATGCATGAGAAGCTCATATGGTTCATCAGACAAACAAACGGTATGGCTATCTACAAGGTTGCAAAATGATGATGGATAAGAGTCACCTTAACTAGGGGGCAATGCTATTTATGACCAAAATAGCCAAGGGGCAATTCTATGCGAAGAATATGTGCTATGAAATCAGTTGGTAGCGATGTGGCTCAAAATAGTCCATGATAATGATTTATCTGGTGAACTCCGTTAGCCGTTGAGAGTAACACCACACTTTAAAAACATGGTCTAACTAGGGGGCATCTTCATGGATGAAAAACAACTTCTCTTTTGAAAAATAGTTATGATACCTACCAAAGATGAATGCCTTTTTAATGAACGTTGAAATTACTCACACAACCAAATAATTTAGGGGCAATTTGAACAGTCTTTGACAGTAGAGGACTTGTTGAACTCTTTCAAACAAAGAAAAAAGAGAGCATCGATTCTCTAATTAAAGCAAATAAAAAGTGCACGATGGAGCATAAATTCCACACCTGGGGGACATTGTCCAACTAATGGGCAACATCACATCTAAGAGACAGTTTGCCACTCTTCAATGAATGGTCAACTAAGCAAAAGCTTTACATAGCACAAACAAGAGAGCAATATTTATGGCATGAGGTCCACATTACATGATAAAGAGCACTCATACATATTAATCACATGGACAAAACTTAAGTGAGCTGAAGAGTCAAGTGCAAAACAAGCAAGAGAGATGGCGAAGAAAAAGAGCGGGGGGGACCTATATTTCAATCCAGGTAAGGATTCATGCATATCATTCTAACCCAAAAAAATTGCATAATGTTTTTGTAGAAAATTTGTGGGGAAAAATAATAATTGATAGAGTCCAATAAGGCTTCGATGAATCCAAGTCAAATTTAAACCCTACAATTGCACATCTCAGGTTAGATGTTGTAACCAGGTAAGTTATTTCTACATCTTGGATAGGCCATCCATTAGAACAAGACCATTTATTTTGTATATTTCATTTCTCGAGTAGGTGGTCTATTACAATGAGACTATTTTCATAATTCTTATATTCTTGGGTAAGTCACTCATTATAATGAGATCTTTTATTTTGTATTTTTCATATCTTGGGCATGTCACCCATTACAATGAGACCATTTTCAAATTTCTCACATCTTTGGTAGGTCACCTATTACAATGAGACTGTTTGTCAGATCCCTTTCCTTCCAAACTACGTGATTTTTTAGGGTGTTTGATCCCTCCGTTAAACTTAAGGATGTTATATCCCTTTCATTTCAAAATAAAATCTCCAAGGGTGCCAGGTCTCTCTTTTGAAATTTAAGGGTGTTGGATCCCTTTTCTTCCAACTATGAAATCAGAGTTAAATGAGGTGGAACAAAAGAGAACTAAATACAAATAGGGGGCCAATGTGTAATTAATGAAAAACTAAGGTATAAATACCCATTCCTCCTCCACCTAGCCAACGATCTACATGAGAAAAGGGGAAGAAATTGTGATTTTTTCTTCCAAACTCTTGCAAAATTCAACAAAAAAAGAGAGATTTTGGTGTTTAAAGCTTAGCTAATGAATTAAAAAGGGGAGATTAAGGGTTTTGAGTGAGTTTTGGAGAGTAAATTAAGGGTTAGGGTTTTGAAAAAAATATTAGTAAAAGGGGAGTTGAAAGGGGCTTGATTTCCTAAGCTTCCATCACATGAGAAATCATCCATTTAAGGTATAAAATACCTTGAAATAGATTAATTGCATTGAATTTGAGTTTTTGTTAATGAATTGTGAATGTTATGCTTTTGTGACAATGAAATTGTATTGATTATGTAATGGATGAATGTTATTGAGATTGGTTAATTATTATTAGCATGGATTACGCATGAGTAATGGTTTAACGTAAAAAAATATTGAAAGGATAAATGCCCTTTTTAGTGGCTTAGTTTCGGCAAGGGAGAAAAAAAATTAGGTGATTGGAAATTTTAATGCAATTAATTAAGATAGATGGAGATTTTGGGTTAGGTGAATATTGATGGATAAGAAAAGAGAGAAAAATTAAAAAAAAAAAGGAAATAGATTAGTCATGAAGAAATGAAAGGAAAAATTATATTAGTTATAGGAAAGGAAACCAATTAACTTCATGAAGAAAAAAAATGGAAATGAATAAAAGAAAGGAAATCGACATCGTCCATGACTAGAATGAGAATACTTGATACAGATTAAATAAGAATTCAAGATTTATATGAAAAATGGAATTGAGTGATATGATGGGTGAATATCTAATGATGTGTTGATTTTATTTATATAAAAGAGGCCATGGAACCCAAACAGCAGCAGGGGACCAACTCGGGCGTATAAACGTTAGGTAGGTGTTCGACACCTTGTAGGAAATTAGTTAGTTTCTGAATAATGGTTTTATTATTTCTATTTAATCTTTGTCTAGAGTTGTGAATGGAAACAAGAAGAAATTTGAGAAACTAACTCCCTAGGTAATGGGATTAGTGTCTTGTTTAATAGGCAATTTGAAAAAACTAACTCCTTGGTTAATGGGATTACTGCCCTATTTAATGGGAAATTTGAGAAAACTAACTCCTTGGTTAATGAGATTAGTGCTCGGGTTAGTAGGCGATTAAGAAAATTTACTTCCTTGATGAATGTGATTGGCACCCTAATTAATAGGCAATTGAAGAGACTAATCTCTCGGATAACAAAGATTAATATCCTTGTGAATGAGCAATTAGGAATCATAATTTGAATGTTGGTGATGGAGAAAAAAAAAAGAGGGGGCTGAGTTAGGCTAAAAGTGAACGTAAGATGTTCATAGTGTTGGGTATAAGGGTGTCATGTCATAAAATAAGAGAATAATAGAAAATGATAGTGTGTGTGTAATCACATTAGATATGGAAAGTAATGATAAATAATTGACTAAAAAGTTGATAATGCCTATTATAAATAATTTTCAGGTTCTTCCCAGCATCGAACAAAGAAATAGATTTATTAGTATGTATATTTTGTAAAATTAAACCGATGTAATTTGGGAAGACTATATTTTGTTGTAATATAATTTTGTAATCAAATTGTGTTTACCTATTGAATTTAATTATGGATGTTGTAATTAAGGAAGTTGTTTTTTTTTTTATGCAATATATAAATTGTGATACTTCTAAAGGTTATCTATTTAGCTTTAGATTCACTTTTAGTTATAATTTAAAAGTTGTTACTACTTAATTTTATTGAATGATCGTTGAAGAAAATGATTGTTAGTGTGATAATTAAATTATAAGAGTCTCGGATGGTGGGACAAGTGATATTTGGACTACTAGCACGTTGTGAATATATTGGGTTGATAACTTGGTATTGAAAATATAGAGGAAACTTTGCTGAAATTTTGGTAGAAATAATAATAATAATATAAAAAAAATCAGGTCATTATAATTGATATCAATTTAAGAAAATTAGGGTGGTTACACCAACTTTTAATAGTGTCAGCATCCTTGTCTTGATTTTTTTTTTGAAGATTTGCTACACTAAGTAAGCAAACCTGTCTATTTTTTTTTATATATAACCCATTTATATTTCAGGTTAATTTATTGAAATGTTTTTGAAGTATTTGTAGTTTGCTTGTATAACTTCTCACTAGAGAATTTTGTTGTATAAATGTATTGATTTGTATGTACATCAAGGTTTGTTTGAGATTTGAGGGAAATTGAATTTGTTTATAATTTGATAAAAATGAGTTTGATTTTGTAACTTAGTTTTATTATAATGGAATAAACAATAGGTTATTTATTAGGTATCAATTATATTTTGTCAATTTTATTGTTAAGTTGGAAATTTGAGTAAAAATGATTCTTTTTTGAATTTATAATAATTAAAAGGTATTAATTTATATTGAATAAGTTTGAATTAAACAAGTGATAGATAATTAATTGGGTATCAACTATTTGTTGTTAATTTGATTGTTCAATTCACATTTTGACGCAACATTCAATTTGTGTAGAAATGATAATTGATTATTGGATTGTGAATTTATTTTTGACAAAAAAGTTAAATTTTGAATTGATGGTTACATTATTTGTAAATGTTATCATCAATATTTTATATAGGTTTCATAAGTAATGAATGATTATTTTTAGATGTATTAAGATTCACCAGAAAGATTATATAAGCAAGATTATCTGTACAGGTGGTTAAGGGTTTTATTAATTTTATACTTTTTAATAAAAAAATACTAGTAGAGACAAAATTAGATGTTCATGTGTGAAATGTAAAAATAAAAGCTTGATTTTAATAGAGAAGGTGATGGTTTGTAGTGGTGGTTTTTGTGTTGGTAGAAGTTTATGGTGTTTGATAAAGAGGTTAGAGTTTGTTTTGTAATGGATTGAGTTTGTGTGTTTTAAAATATGTTTTGTCGTTTTATGCTTGATTTTATAAAGGGGGTAATAGAAAATATAGATGGAGGGTTGGTGGGTTGATTTAGAGGTAGTGAAAGGAGATTATAACAATGAATGATTGGCATAGTGGTTATGATAGGGTTGCGAAAGGCATTCTAAGTATTAAGAATAAAACAAATTTACACTAATTCTAAGCCATAGTAGCAATCCAAGATCTTTCCGTAGCTATGAATAAAAAGAGCATATACAATATGCACTAAGTTATATAAAATATTGTCGTGTGTACATGTTTTGGTTGGCATGTCTACTTACATATAAATCAAGTTTTTTTTTTTTTTTTGCTCTAATGCTTAACTATTGTTTTAGTTATAAATTTCCATAGTATACTATAATAATTGTGATTGTTGTTGATAAATAGTGGTGGTTAAATCCATGATTTATGTTCTTATTGAATTCGCTAGTTATATTGTCAAGATGGTGAGAAAAGGTTCCAAGTTGAATATGAGCATAACTACTTCATCAAGTAGTAGTGTCGATAAGTCTGCTATGCATTTAGATACCAATCATAAAAAGAAACCTATTGCACACATTATTGATTAAGGCTCGTTCAATATAGATTGCAAAGCTAGAATCTCATTTTCTATAGACTTCATGTTTGGCAAGATTATTGTTTAACAGAAGACCGACCTCAACATGTAAGTCATGTTTTTTTTTTTATCATTATTGAATATTTGTATTAAGTTATTTAATTTTTTTCATTAATGAAAAATAAAAATGGCTTTGATTAAATGATTTTCAGGTTTACAAATATTAAACTTGCTTATAGGATAACATTAATGATGAAATGTTCGATGGAAGAGCCATTGTTTAAATGAAATCAGCTTCAAGATCATCCTAAATGGATGAGTATTATTAAACTTTCTTGAGGAAATTTTAAAGTTAGAAGATAAATAATCCCTACTTTTAGTTAATATGTAATTTTTTAAATTTAGAGACCTAATTATTTTACAAAATTAATTATGAGAAATTTTTTTACTGAGATGCAAAAAATAAGGACTTGGCCAAGAGAGTCTGGGAAAATCACAATTCAATTAGGTAAGTTGTAACATGTCAAATTTATATATTTCTGTTTAATAATTTTCTTAACCAGGTTACATGATTTGTGGTATGACGCTAACAAATATGCAAAGAGCAGAGTCGAGTATGATGACATTGCGTTATGAAAAAATATAGACCAAGCCATATCACGAAAAATAATTGGGAAAAATTTCAAGAATTTGTGGCATTGGATAGTTTCAGAAGGCGCTTGTTATACGAGTCTCAAAACAAAAACAAAAAGACTCATGGTTCCATGAGAAAAATCACTAGTGAATCGCTTCCTTTTATGAAACATTGAAAATGCTTGATAATACCTCGTTATGTCTTTTAAATATTTTTCTTCAAATGTAAACTTAATGTTTATTTATGATAATTTTTAACAAAGGGTTCATTTTGCAGGCTACATAGTTTGGACGCAAACCATCTCCGATGGAGTTATATGTTGAAACACATATAAGAAAAAAAGATAAGGTAAAAAGGCTGCAATATTTTGCCGACAACAAAGCCGAAGCGTTCATTGTATGTAATTTTTGAAAAGTTATAACAAGCCTGACTTTTGTTTTTTATATTTTTGACTTGGATTTTGAAATTTGACCCATTTTTTTTAGGCAGCATGTAACACCAGCAAACGTACGAAACATAAAAAGGACACTTTTACCCATCTAGAATATGATCCTCAATTGTGGTTGGGAGCCGAAGCTACTAGTGGACCCAATAGGAATTGGATTTACAACATGTCTATGATTACAGCTTAAGATATGAGTACAGATTGTAGTTTTTTTTACTGTAGACAACCCATAATCCGACCCAAGCCAGCCATCATCAGTCGTTCAGGAGATAGTCCGAGAACAAGTTGATGAAAGATTATGTGTTCTGAAGGCCGATCTGAAAGCAAAGTATAAAGAACAAAATAGAAAGCAATGAGAGCAAACACATGCATGCTTGTCGACATATTATCCTTCCATTTTTGTACATCCTGGATCTCTTCTCCCCTTCCACTTTCAACTCCAACTTGTTAGGATTTTTTTTAATTGTAATGAAGATATTTGTATTAACTGTTAAATTAATATTATAAAATTTTGTTGTTTTGATTTTAGGTTAAAAAAATGCAACCAAGATTATAATAAATGAACATAAAAAAATACCAATAGAATTATCACCGGATATAAAAATTTCTGACTGCGAGTCCGTAAAAAATATCCCAACCAATTTTGTCGAAGAATTATTGGATATTTTCAAGTTTCTGGACTCTGATGAAGCACTGTAATGGTAATTTCATTGGTGATATTTAATTCATGGCCGACAGCATGACCAATGATATATTTTGTCGGTTTTTGACAAAAGTAAAAACACGTCGCTATTTTTTTGGCGCGCAAACTTCATCAACAATTCCATCAGTAGAATAAGCTCCTAATAGAATCACCAACA
>Ga0307513_10004017_pt1 | contig 19734 bp, 20 predicted proteins | sample 15_EM_MG_FD_202174 | JGI IMG/M metagenome (GOLD analysis project Ga0307513, IMG submission 202174) | Populus trichocarpa ectomycorrhiza microbial communities from riparian zone in the Pacific Northwest, United States - 15_EM | ecosystem: Host-associated > Plants > Roots > Unclassified | place...
TTTGGTTTCCCTTATAACCCGTACAAGCATGTAGATCGTTCGCTAGTCTGATAATCGACTAAGACTCATTCTTGCCCTTTCCTTCGCCCTCCCGACTTAGAGCCATTCCTTTTACTCCCTTCCCTGTTCTCTCGTCCTCTTCTTCACTGTCCGACCCAGGACTCCGCGTCCTTCTGTCTGCCCATGCACTCCCCCGGACTGGCCAACGCCCGACAGCGATACTGTCGGTTAAACAACCCCGCTGGGATCGTTCCGATCCCAGTTCCGATCTTCACAGAAGTTCTTCTGATAAAAACTCTCGGACGCTGAACCTGTCAATGTGAGAGGCCGGAGAACAAATTTGAAAGCTATTGAATCTGGCCCATTTATGAATAATCAACTTTAGAAAGGAAGCTAAGCAGTTGTGGGACGTTTATAGCGGTAATTACCTCTGGAGGCTTATTCTGCCAGCCATACGCCTGTGGCGTTGAGGAGATATTATATCCACGTCTTTGTGGGACAAATGCACTAACATTCCCGAACTCTGCAAATAGTATTGACGCTTTCCTTGGGAACCACTTCGTTTCGTTGAATCAGTTGCTGTGTGAGTGAACGATCCTTCAGTTCTAACTCTTGGTTCTGCGCTTGCTGTTGGATGATAACCGATTGCACTTCAGTAAGTTGCTTCCATAGAGCCCGTGCCTTGGTATATGCGAAGTGAAATGGCGGCCTAACGTATAACCGAGATGAGACAGAGAGTATCAGTGGCGAGTGATTGCAATTTGAAGCGTTCCAAATTGACAACCCGATATTGGTGCTCCACATTGAGACGACCTTGTAAAACGCGAGTATTCTCAAAGCATTGGCCATGGAACAAAGCCAATATTCGCTTAGAGACAGATGCTCTGTGATACCGTTCCTTCTCACATCGATCTTTCATGGATTGGAGCAGGCTATGCGAGCTGACTCAGCGTTGATACGTTGATGGATAGAACGAGCACTTACATCTTCAAGCACTTCAAGCACTCAGCGATGTCCCGATCATTCAATGAGGCTTTGTTCTTCTAATCAAACTCCGCGTACTTGTTCGGGGTCTCTACAATATTGCGTGCGAGTTCAGTCGTGCGACCATCTTTCCCACCAAGCTACCAAATTTGTGTTGATGGAGTAGTGGGAATGGTCAAATCAACAGTGGTGACACACCATTATCGGAAAACATGTACATTGTGGATCAGTGGAAGGAATCCAATGACTACAGCAACAACACCAAATATTTCAAAACCAGAAACGGGCTCAACGGGAAAGGAGTTACAATTATCAAGAAGGATTATATATACAAAGCAGCGCTGAGGCATTTTGAGGACCCAACGCAAGAACCAGCTTCTGCTATGCTCCTTTCCAGGGTAGCGCCGGCACTGGAATTTGGGAACTTTATGGGCAAAAAGTTCATTTGATATGGTTACTTCCCTTGTGTTGCTTTGTTTCAGGGCCGAATTATGACGTGAGAGGTTGCAATAATTTGTGCCCCAAACAGGAGTCTGGCCAAGGCTGAAGGCTGCGGGAGCCGCATGGGAGCAATGGACTTGGCGTAGATGTCAGATTCTTTCTCCTAGCGGGATTCTATCGGATTCGTCAAAGAATACAGGAAGCCTAGGCCCATAAATAACTCAATATCAGGAGTCTGGACTTCCGGCTCTCAGCGCTTACAATCAGTGGAGGGCTAGGCAGGCTAAGTTAGCGCGACACATGGCCAGGTCAGGGAATATATAGTGGGTATGCATTGCTTAGCTGTATTTTTCGCTCGTGTCCGGGTCGGCACAACTTGACTAAACAGAATTCTGACACTAACGCAGGTCTATCATAAAGAGAGGTGGTCAGGAGGTATTGCGAGGAATCGTGATCCGCGTTTTGTGCCATCTGTACTGTCAGCGTAGTTTTTCAGCACGCATCGCGAGTGGAGACTGAGGCTGGGTGGCAGTCACGATTTCATGCCGGTTTATCTGTTACTCGATTAATTTCTATATAGCCACTGTTAAAGCATCAAGGAGATTATTAGTATGGCTACTACGAATGTAAAAGGTTGAATCGTTACCCCGAGGGGTCTTTCCAGTTCCGTACGGTATAGGTGTTTTGTAGTCTTCAATCCGTGTATCCGTGTCTCTAATGTCACAAATTCTGAGAAGGTTCCCACAACCTGGATAACACAAATGGAAATGAGAGTGACTGGGACTCGTTATAACCCGACTGTTGCTGTGAGTAAAATCGTGGTTACCACCACGCAATCACGCCCCCTAGCAGAAGTTTGTTCGCGGGACGGGATCTGGTATGCTAACACTGGACCAGCCTTAATCGTAGTCGAGAAGTGGCCGAATTCCCTTTATTCTCGGTACCGGTTCGGGGGTCGCTAATCCGTTCAAGGCAGCATGAACGACAGCAAACCATACCCATCCCAAAGCCTAATTCCCGTGAGTTATGCAAACCTACTCCCAGAGAATAATCCAAAATAGACGGAAAGGGAACACCTACTTCACAAGGTATAATATTGAGTTGAATTCGTCTAATTGAAATCAAAGCGGTACCCGCGAGAAGGGCCTTGATAACGTTGGGCCGAGGGCGACACCGCGACCAGCACCTTGGAGACCTAGATACATGACTCTTCAACCTTCCTAGAGTTCCAATAATAGTGCCACGACATTACTCAGCGGGGTAAATAACCATTGCTTGCTGAAATTCGAGCTTGGGACAGGACTATCAAGACAGACACAGCGCCTTTATGATTATCTAAAGATCTGCCCGTGCTCGACGGAAGCTACTGTTGCTCTCGAAAAACAACAGTATCAAATACGAACCATCGTTACGAGATGCAAATGTATTGTCGCATAGAGCTTTCCTCCAGAGAAACGCGGCGACCACTGAATGATGGCCGCAACGGACGACATAAAAGACTTTATTTAATATAACGAAGGTATTGAACATACTCCAACTATGCTCCACACACCCTGCATCATGGTCAACCTCTACCTCAAAATCCTTAGACTCCTGTGGTAACCGCACCCAAAGCTTTGAACAGCTGGCTGTCGTAGAACTCACTCGGAAAAAGGCTCCATGCGACCACACTCTCACACCTCGCAGTGCCGCAGTCCAACTCTCAAGAATATGCAAGTGGTTGACAGCTTCGCTCGCGACGCCCGACGTTATTTGATTCATAAAGAATTATTGTGTGAACGCAGAGACAGACAGGCAACAATCCATTGAAGTTGAATGATATCTCCCACAGGTGGCACCGCGTTTTCTCTTGAGTAGAGTTGTCTTGGAGTATGGGAGGCACTCATTTTGCTTCTGTGCTATTTCCCAAGGGCCGAAAATGAACTAGAAGATCATTTACATCTTACGTGCATTGTGAGGTGCTCAGCTTGACCCTTGCGACTCTGCGCGAACTAAACAGTCACTAATTGTGTACTCCGTATATCAATCTCTGACAATCATCATGCATAGCCCTTGACTTGCTCAAATATTGGAAGGCATCTACTATCGCCGATATTTTTCAGGATCCATAAACTTCATAGTCCCCCGACCTGTCAAAAGAGCGTGTCAGTGTCATTAAATTCAGAACCCAGAAATAGACACAAGAAACACGCACCCTTGTACCGAATCCCGGTCTTTGGATCAATCTGGGCTTCATCCTTCATGCGCTGCAACAGCGTCTTCTTTTGCAACTCGAGTCGCTCCTTTTCCTCCCTCTCCAGTCGCGCATCGTACTCCTCTTCCGTCTCATGGACATTACTACCTGCAACCACACCGGGTTGCACATCGTCCCGGTCAGCAGATTTTGACATCGAGCCGGACCGCGAGCGTGAAGCCGATCTGTCATCCCCACTCTGCCGCTTTCTCCTTTTTTCCTCCTTCTCCCTTCTCCTCTTCTCCTTCTTCTCCTTCTTCCTCTTCTTGCGTTCCCTTCGGTCCTCCTCGCTCTCACTGCCAGCGCTTTCGCTGGCGCCCCTCTTTTTGGTAGCACCGTCCGCCGCCGCCGCCGCCGTCGGAGGTGGAGGTGGAGGCTGTGGCTGTTGTCTGAGTTGTAATTCACCACAATGGGTAATCACAATTGGGATTTTCGGCGAGTCCTTCTCATTAGTCTCAACCATTTCAATAGCTTTGACGACGTCGAAACCACGTATCACCTTCCCGAAAACGACGTGTTTACCTAGCAGATGCGGGCATGGTGCCAGGGTTATGAACCATTGGGCACCGTTGGTATTTGGGCCGCGGTTGGCCATCACTAGGAGTCTGTTGTCCCATGAAAGAAAAGAAACCGGAGGAACATCGTCAGGGTCTAATCGTGGGACTGTCCGAAATAATTGAGAAGGTATTTTAAGTAGTTCCGGTCCAGTGTCATGCAGGCACAAGGTACTTGGTGAATGTGAAGGAGTGGAGCACACGCCTCATGGACTGGACCCAAATGTGTAGGGTGGGGCCTGCCAACGGACCTAACACCCGGAAGGAGCAGGAACGGTCGATCACACCTTCCGCGAGGCACTTCCGCATTTGTTCTGGGTGCTGGGGACCAAATGGGGGGCCGCATGTCAGGTATATGTCCTCCTCTGACTGCGCGTGCAGCCTCGCCTCCCTCGTGGGGACTAATTGCGCCTGTTGCGTAATTCATTACCCAAATGCAAATCACGGTCAGGAGCTTGTGTGCATGTGTGCACACTGCAGGTTGTAGCCCCTGAACAAAGGGGGGAACGTGGGAAGCATGGGTAACGTATTCAGACCAGAATCGAGATTGTCAGCAGCGTAGGGAAGGCGGGCGAGCGGGCGGATCACTCAGCAAGGAAGCTTGAGCTAAATACCAATCCGCCGATAAGAAGACTAGCGACAAGCCGATGGTGAAATCGGGATCTTTCGCGGAAGGCCGAACCGCAGGGTGCCCGTCGGGCATAAGCATCCGCGGAATGGATGGCGGGCCAGGCGTCGGTGAGCAAATCACCGAAAATGAGTGTTAGACATTGATATGTCATCTTAGGCCCAGAAAGAGATAGGGACAATGATAATGACAACTAGTGGATACGTGCCTTGCCCGGCGTGCACAGCTAGCCAAGCGCGGACACGATTGCAGATTGGGAGACTGCGCTGAGGGGGCGGGGAAGGTGGTAGGCGAGGACCCACAGCCAGCTATTCAAAGGACATGTATTCTGCCGATAGCTGAATTGGAATTTGCGATTGCTCGCATGACGCAAGACAAATTGCCAGCTTGCCATGCTTATTTTGGGACCACCCGATTGGCAGTCGAGAAAACCTACTCGGATCGAGAAGCAGGGAACACAAAGCGGAATGGCGGGACCTTTTCGTTTAGAAGGAATGAATGAGATAGACAACGCACCCTTCCGAGTCGATAGGCCTCGAGAGATCTTCGTCTTCAAACGGCGCGCCGTAAATGCTCTCACCACCCGTGCCGTTTTTCTTTGTGAAGTCTGCCGAGGGAAAAGGAAATGCAAGTCAGTGAAAAGACAGATGATCTTCTGTGACAACAATTAGCTTGGCCAGGTGGCCCTTGGAGATGCGACAGTCCGGTTGCTGGCCACCCAGCACGGCTATTGACTCTTGACGTCCGTGAGGCGGCCTCGCAAAGGGAACACCGGAGTCGCGATCCGGACGGAGTCAAAGGAAGTGGATTGCAAAATGGATATATGTGCTGGCCGTCGTCAACGACGCAAAGGGACGGCGATATATATACTTCTGTGGATGCAGGCGACGGGCGAAGAGCAGGGCTGGCCTACAATAATTTGAAACTAAAGGCAGGAAAAAACGTACCGCCGCCTTGAATCATAAACTCTGGGATTACCCGATGGATGATCGAGCCTTTGTACCAGAAGGGCACGCCCGTGGCTTTTGAGAAGCCGATTTCGCCCGTGCAGAGGGCACGGAAGCTGGACAGAGGCAGGCAGTTAGGGTGGACAGAGGGGGTGTCAGTCCGTTAACGATTGGGGGGAGATATGAATATGGTATTGCGGCAGCCGAGAATATGATATCTGGTAGCTCGTGGCCTTACCAGGCTCCGGCTGCTGCTGCTGGGCCTACTGGGCTGTTGCTTACTTTTCGACTGTCTTTGGGACCTCATTCGCAAAAAGCTGGAATATGATTCTGCAATAAGAAGGCCAATCAGAGATCGGCGTGTGAGCGCGAACAGCCTGCGCAAGCTGCCGGTGTGAGCCGTGAGCGAGAGCGATAGTTACCGGCCGAGGTTTTGACCGTCTGCGGCGACATCGAAGAAGACGCGGGGGAGGGCCATTGCGCGCGCGCGAGCGACCAACGAATTTGTTACGAGCTTACAATAACCTAATGAGGCGGGCGAGGTCAAGTGGTCGAATGAATTGTCCTGAGCGAACATTGCGAGATGTTATGAAATTGACGACGACTCGCGTCAAGTCAGTCAATTTGGTTCATCATCTCTTGGACCTCTCCCTCGCCGCCTTACACTCTCTTGTCCCCCTCGATCACGGCTCCAGCTCTCCCTGGCCCCCCGCCGCCGTCCCACACGACCCCCAATCGCTCCACGTCGCTCCCCGGCGCTCCCCCGCCAATTTACCAGGTTCAATGCCTATCCCAACAAACCCCCGCGAATTCAACGCAGTTGTCCTTGGAGGTTAGTGTTATCTCTAGGAGAAACTCCGAGCTAATTTGGCTATGCCTCGCCTGCTCACTTGTTGCCCCGCAAACAGCTGGAGGCGTCGGCAAATCCGCTCTAACACTCCGCTTCATGGAAGGCTACTTCGTCGAGACTGTGAGTATCCTCAGTCCCCTCGCCTAGTTGCCTGCCTGTACGGCAGGCGCGCCATCGGCTTCCCAAAAGTCTACATGCTGACTCGGCCGCTCGTCTTGTGTTGCACCTACACTAGTATGATCCAACGGTCAGTTTCTGTCTCATGTGCCTGACCAATTTATGCTTTCCAAACTAACGCCACCGACTTGAACAGATCGAGGGTAAGCTCACCACCCTGCAAACTTTGTGCAGCCGCCGCACGGAACCTGACTTCTCATCTTCTCAACTCACTCAGAGTCGTACCGGAGACATGTTACAGTCGACGACGAAACTTCTATAGTGGGTATTCGTATCTAAAACCTGATCGGTCGTTTCACGCTTCTGATCTTGCATCTGCCCGTCCGTCGTGTTGTACAGTTAGAAGTTCTGGATACTGCGGGCACCGAGCAGTTTACCGCGTTGAACGAATTCTACATAAAGGTGCGTCGACACCACAAGTTCCTATTGCCAAATCCCTGTCCCACTCAGTTACGGCCCCTCGCGCGCTCCCCTTCTCATCACCAACAGTTACTCATCACGGTTTTTACTCTTTCCAACAGGCTGGTCGCGGCTTTATCCTTGTGTTCAGGTCCGTACTGGCCAATCCCCTCCTCGGCCATGCCGCCATGCCCGCACCCCGACTCTGACATGTTTGTGCAACAGCTTAACGCAGCAAGATGGTCTGCGAGAAGTACAGAACCTGCGCGAGCAGATCTATCGCGTCAAGGGCACCACGGTACGTTCTCCGGACGCGTATTTCACATCCGGTTACCTTCCGTACGCCTGCGAATAAGTGTGCTGATGCAACGAGGCGTGTCTGCCCCTCTTCCTTCACAGCATGTCCCGATTGTCATCGTTGGCACAAAGTCTGACCTCACAGAGGAACGACAAGTTCAGCGCGAAGCGCTGATGCAGCTATCCGCAATGTGGGGTACGTCCTTCTCGCTTTTATTAGTCTAGGCCGGTTCTCTCCCATCGGCTGTCCTTCGGCCGTCCTTCTGCTACTTCTCTATTCCCCCCCTAAACCCTCGACTGACCACCCGGAAATTTTCACAGAGTCACCCATATACGAAACTAGCGCAAAAAAGGATTGGCATGTGAAGGACGTGTTTGAAGACCTCATACGACAAATGCGGCTACGATGCCCCGTCGTCCCGCGGAGACCCGGTCAACATAGAAGGCGGCATCCACGGCCAAACGACGCTGAGCGTCCGGACAAATGCATAGCGATGTAACCTTCCCTCGCATGCCTCTGTCGCCCCTTCCTTCCGCCGCGTTTTTCTTCTTTCTTCCTATGCATCAGTCTCACCACGTCTTTATCCTTCCATGTGATATCCTCAGCACCACTCTGCCTGTTTTCATAATCTCTCACGCACACTCTCGTGTGCAGTACGGACCGCCCTGCTACCACCTGGCTAGCCAATTCTCGTGCCTGTGCTTGCAACCCTCAGCATCGATATATCCCATTTGTACCTCGAATTGACCAGCCTAGGCCTTATACACTTTAGTAGTAGCCACCACCACCACGCATCCGCCTTTCTCTCTCTCTCTCTCCCTCTCCTGCCGTTCTTGATTCCTGCCAACAAGAAACCGACTCATTTTTGTTCTACCCTCCTTACGTGCTTACTTTTGCGTTGGTCTGGTTTACTCTATGCTGTCATGTGCTCGCAGTTTACCGATGGACAGATACCCACCAACCACGCCCCAAACGGCAGTTGGGTCCATCGTCTTAATTATCCCATTCATCTCTCTGGTTCTCCGGGCTTCTTCTGTTTATTATCCATCCCGTCTCGTCCCGTGTCTGCTCTTTCAATGTTGTGCATATGCATACGGATGCGAAATGATATAATATAGTATTACGAAGAAAGGTACAATTCCACCCCGCTTCGCCAGACTGCTGTTAGCCTAAGACACTGACTTCGACATTCAGCGGAAGCACGCAACATTGGACAGAAGATCTCGGCGAACGATTTGGAAACATTCAGGGCGGGAATGTCTGTCCAGCAGAGAAGAGGGTGACCAGGGAGGAGAATGAGCGCGAGAGTCCAAAAGTGGGGTGACAAGATGACTATTTTCGAATGACTAAGTGCCGAGTACGAAAATGGAAATGGGCGCCAGTACCCTCCACTCGAACAAACCACGATCCCTGCTTCCCTCCCTGAGCCCTGCAATTCAAGAGAAGTCCAAACAAGTTATTGGCTTCGCTGGCCTTCTCGTGTGAGTAGATTGGGGTGGCGATGTATGATGGATGTCGATTGAGGAACAGAAAAAGGCAACCCACGGTTGGGGGGTTTTTTTTTTCCATTTGTGGCTGTTGGCTTTGCGAATCGTTCGTGGGTTACCATAGAAGGCGCGAGGTTGGCGGACGGGACGGGGGACGCGATGGCATGGAGGGATGTGGGTGGGGGTGTGGGGGTGTGGGGGTGTGGGGGTGTCTTTCGTGACTAAGTGTGCGACGTGACGTCCAACTGTCAATGCCGAACTGATCGCGAATAAACGGTTTCAGTTTCAGTCACTTGTTCGTTTGTTCGCATTTTGTGGGTATTCAGGTAAATTTGGCCTACCAGAAGAGGCTGTGGCGTCGTATGATGCTTGAAGCGATGGCCGGCATGGCGGCGCATGAGCACTCTGGGAATGACTTAGGGCGCTTCAGTTCCCTCCCTATTTGGATATTCGAGTGGACGTCGCCAACGCTGGTATAATATATGACCACGTTTCTTCCCATCCACGAGAATTTTCGGGTTTTTTGCATTACCGTAGCGATGACCTGTCCTCTCACGGTGTCCAGCTTGTCCTTGGAAGGGACGTGGCTACAGCCTTGGCAGTATGGAACAGTGGGTATCACAGACGTCTGCGCTTTTGTCGTCAACACAATACCCAGAGAGATTGTTAGTCTTGATCCTCACCTCGAGACCGCGGTCCCGGTTTCGGGTAGATGAACTCAATCTGGCAAGATTATCTAGATGATGCCAGAGAGGGTTAGTAAGGTTGTGACATGACCCCCCTCGGGTTATCCGCAATCGTGACTGAAACGCATTGGCAGCTGGCTACCGTTTCCGGCGCCATCAATATTTGAAATACAAGTGGAATAGGTCGATAGAATACATGTTGTGGAGGACGGTGAACGCTCCACCCCTGGAATGAAGAATCAATATAGTTGAACGCAAATCAAGGCCTGACCTGCTCCTGCTGCACGTATATGAGGCAGTGAAACGAACTTCCCATTCACCTCGCACTGAGAGGCGGTGTGTTCCTTGAACCTACAGCGGTCACTCATCGCTCATCGATCTGGAAGCAGGGTTTCGCCTTCGCGCCTTCCGTACCAGAAAGTGGGAACCCCCACGTGTAAGTGAGCCATAGGCACTTTGTATCCCACATACTGCACCACAGGATCGTCAGCTATGGAGTGGCAATCCGCTTACCAGATCTTATCGCCGCACATAGCCGCAATCAGGGAGTCAGGAAGCGACCACCATTCATGGATATGTGAAATTGGAATACATCGTTGCGGGGTGGAGTGAGGTGCCGACTAGGTTCGACAATGAACGATACGCGGACAAACCGGAGTGCGTACAGTCTCCTTGCGACAATCAGACAGCGTGTTGTCTTCAACCCTAGCACCGGTGGCGATGGAACCGCCGTCGAGGACGCATCGCACGCCATTTCAACACATCGAATGGTCCCGGGCAGGGGCATAGACTGAACATGAATACAGTTATAATAAAATAATACACTGCAAGTAACGTCAAACCCCGTTATAACGAGCACCCAACGACTTACCGGCACCAACAGAGTCTACTTGGTTTCCCGCTTGAAATAATTGCTGGTGACAGCGGTGGCTTGAAGCATGTCAAAGATGGACTCCCCAACACCTAAATATTTGTCTGCGATACCCCTGAAGGTATCGTCCGGGATGGCACTCGTCTTGACCCTATGAACCGCTCAGCATTCGGGACTTTGTGCGAGACAGGGGGCAAGGACGGACTGGAAGCCACTTGACCGTTTAATACCTGCGAGCACGGCTGAAACTAGGACAGCGTCTGCGCCATAGTGAAGTAAGCGTCCAAGCATGGTCGTCACTGTCGTGTGGGGTGGATTTTCCTGGCCGAGTTGTGAGATTGGTTGTTGCGTGGTTTGTAGCTGTTTAGTCCTTGGTTTATATATGGACTCGAGCTTTTGTGCCGGCGACGCGTCTCGAGGCGGCAGAGGTCGGACGTTCTTTGCTTTCTTTAGGTCTTGGACCACCTCGCTGCATACATCGACCCGGTCCAATGCAGGAACCGACGATTATCGAGAAATGTAAAAACTATAACGCAATAACTGAGCTTGGACACTGTGCACAATATTGCCTACCTGGAGGCTGCCCGTCAGTTCCCTGCTGATTCGTTTGGCCTCACTATTTAGTCTTTCGGGACATCACACATCCCTAATACAAGTATAATAGATACGTACACCCTCAGCAGTCTCAGTGGTATGGGGCTATACCCACTACCTCCCCGCCTCGTCCTCTCCTGCAACAACGACCTATACCCGTGCCTTTGGCAACAGGACCACCCGGTGATATACCTGTAGTCGCCCCCGCACCTGCTAAAGATGATGCAATGGAAATCGATCGTGAGTATTCACTCCTCCATCAAGGGCACAAAGGAAAACATCCAATTGTCGGGTTCCAGAATGGAAATAGACTTATAATTATGACTGCTGAGTATACGGTGGTACTGATTACCAGAATCTACAACCCTTATCACTTATTTTTTCGCTCGAATCATCCACTGACTCACTATCAGCTCCTTTTCAAACCAGAGAACAACCTCCTACTGCAATGTCTGAAGAAAAAGTTGCCTCATCCTCTTCTGTGGCCTCTAATGCTTTCTCAAGTCGCATCCAGTGAGCACTCCTCTCCAAAATATTTAGGCCACATCCTTCCTAATCTTGTTCTTGTGTCTGTCAGACTTATTTCACAATACACCTGCCTCTCCATCACCGCACCTACCCTTCAAGACCACCTCCGAACCATCGAGAATTACTACGTTGCAACGCTAACCCCAAAGCGAGCAGGTGCACATGAAGCATTGAAGCATGATTACAGGCTTGCAGAGACTAAGCTCGCTGTTCTAAATACCACGCGTTCCAATCTTGTGAAGGAACTGGTCAAGTCAGACGCTTCCCAAGTGCTAGCTGAAAGGAGGCAACGGCTTGAAGAGGGTGTTACTGCTCTTAGAGTTGCAGAGCTTCTCAAGAAGGTTGAGGGTATTAGGAAACGCATTGATGGGTCGCTCCAGGAGAAGCAGGAAATGACTTCCAAGCGTAGTGCTCTAATACAACCTCGACCTACTAGTCCACACAAACCCAATAGCGGCTCTCCAGAAATTATTGACGTCGATGCTATTATGACGGGCCATTCCGAAACTGCTCCACCCACCCAACCCCGGACCATCAAGAACATGATACGGCAAGTAGAAGATCTTGCCACCGAGGTCGAGACTGTTGCAGAGTTTCTGGATATCGGAGGCGCGAAAGTCGGGGAAGCGGTCGAAAACCTTATTCCTGCATGGGAGGCCGTTACGAAACAAGACAATGAGGAGGAAGAGCGCAAGGACGTAGAACGGATGATGACCGAACTTGCTGAGGCCATGCAAGCTGTGAGAGACGGCGTGGAGACTGTACAGTCAATCTGCATGTATGAAGAGCAGACGGATGCGGACGAGGAAGCTGAGATGGTCAAGTTACGGAAGGAGATGACGTTGGTATGTCTCTCTTGATCCTGTTATGTCTTCCTGCCCCTGAGTTTCGTGACGTTTCAGCTGCAAGGAGAACACAAGACCCAACAGGCGGATCTCCAGACAGTTCGTTCTGAAATCAACAACGCGCAATGGGAACTTCCTGCGAGCGTCGACCGAGACGAGTTCATTTCCGACATTCGTGCCCGGGTCGAGTATCTGATCCAGCCATCGTTTGATCAACTCGAGGCGGCGGAGACGAAGGAGAAGCGGCTGTTGAAGGAGGCATGCAACCAGGAGCTTGAGGCGAAAAGGATTGCCGAAGAGATGGAGCTGAATGCTGCTGTTGCCGATGGGCGACGACGGACAAACGAGTTGATCGCGGGTGCTCTCTCGACCGTAGCGATGGTCAAGAAGGACGCCAGGGAGTTGAAACGACGACAGGATGCGAGGCAGGCATCTCAGTGGAGCGCGGGTGCATATGGCCAACCTCGCGTGTATCGCCCGTAATCCTCTCGAAGGACTCCAAGGACCCAGCGCGGGGGCTCTTGTACGGTTCCCAGAATTCATGGACTGTGAATAAAAGGCAGCTGATTGCGCGCATAGCTTATTCACACTCGAATGGTAACCATCAAGGTCGCCACCGAACTATTCAGGTAGCGCGGGTGGCGGAAAGAGGCCACCCGTAGAGCAGGATAAAGATCTCGTACGAGCCGCATCCACATCGCCATGTCCGACTAGCCAATGTAGTTGTCGTGATCTAGCTCGCCGCCTGCCCGCCGGATCCGGGGAATCCTCCGGCCAGCAAGGAGCGCCACAACGTATATTGATGCCACGGAGAAGATGATGTATAACCACAATACTACAGGAAGCGTCAGGTGAATACCAAAAGGGAAGCTAGGTATACGCTATATCGCGTTCCCATTCGCTAGACGTCTCGCCCTTTACCAACTACCGTGTCCTCTTCCTTATTCTTGGCTACCTCACGCCTGGTGGGGAGCGCCCCGGCCTCAATGGCAATGATAACCGCTCCTTGGGTGGCCGCATGGTCACTATCAGGCTCACTACAAGGTCATACTCCTGTTCAGCCCAGGTTCGCTCTTCTTGATCCTCCCCACTAGCGCACGGTCCAGGGCTGTCCATGAGTCGAGTCACCGAGCACGCAAATGAACGAATCCCACGTCAGCCAGCCTCGGGACAAGTGGTGATTGAAGTAAGGCCCACTCCTCATAAATAAAATCAAGCACGTTTAAGCCGGCGGGTTGGGTTATCGAGTGCATCGCTCGCTTCAATCGATACACCCGGAGTGTATGAAGGTGCAAAGAATCTCGATCACATACAACAACCTCCAGGATATGCAATCGACTCCTAGTTTCACCGACTTAGGCTCTCCCCTCATAAGAAAATGCGTCAAATCCGCCAAATCCGCCCTCCTTGTTCCCAGTTTTCAATGACATCGGTCCATCTGGAAGTACTATTTTAGTCATTCTATACCATTTGTATTGGATTTTGAGGCGTGTGTGTACTTTGGAGACAGGCTTTCACCAGGCTCCTCTCAGAACCTCAAATCCCGACATTGTCGCCCTCCAAAAGCCCTTCAGCTTTTATTAGAAAGTCATACGAGGCGTCTGTACTGCCCCTGTCTCCAATAACTATGCCAAAAGCCGGCAATCGCAACCGTTCGAGTCGATCTCAGGTTGTTCATGCACGGCAGAGATCGACTCGAGGCGTTTTATGTCCGACCTCGCAGGAAACCAGTGGTTGAGTATGAGCCTGATCCTTTCAAACTGCAAGTGTCGTGCCACCTCCGTGGTGTCCGGCGCATGTCAATGGGGTCCCATGGTTTTCAAACACGGCGTTCCTGTAGAAGCGCTCTTTCACTCTCTCCGGCACACGGAGGTCATGAGTATTAGCTTTCTGGCTGACTACTTTCATCGCTGTGCTGTGTGTATGGTCACCTCTATAATTGTATGTATATCCAGTCCAATATTGCTCCCTATTGTCCGGCTCTGTGTGAATACGCCATCCGCTCTCCTTATTGTGTCCTGTCATGGAGGCTTCGCCTAGACTCGAGCATAGCCCGGCGCTTCTTGTACGGTTTGTTCAATTCATGGACGTTTAATAGAATACAGCAGATATCGTCCGTGGTGAATATAAATCATATCGACATCACAGCATGCTGGCGCCAAAAACTAAACTAGTCAGGCCTCATGAAAGGCACTACGAGACTCCCTCCGTACAGAAGGGTAGATATCCAACTAGATACGCGCATCCACATCGCCATCTCCGAGCGGCCAGTGTAAATGTCGTAATCTGGCCCGTTGCCAGTCTCCGAGCTGGGCGAGGACCGGAAAATTTCTAGTCGACGGGGAGTGTGGCAACGTACATCGAGACCATGGCGAAGGTGATGTGGGACCACGAGTACTGTGGGGGTATCAGTGGATTAGCAACGATGAACGGAGAGAACTGGCACACATTTTATTGTGCTCCCGTCTGTTTGTCGTCTCACTCTTCGCCCACTACAGCATCCTCTTCCTCGTCGTTGTCTCTCCCGTTCAGCGCCCCGCAGGGATTGCACCTGTAGCGGCGAGCGTATTCCACGGTTGTGTAGTGATCATCGTGCTCGCTCCAAGACCGCCGCCTCGGTCCCCTTCGGACAATACAACCTTGCACTCCTGATTCTTCCCCACCAGCGCATGGCCCGGGTCGTCGCGCAAGTCGTTGAACAGGCAATGGCGACAAAGGTGAATAGATCGTCGAGGGCAAGGGTGCCCATTCCTGCACGGGAGTATTTCAAGAGCAGGTTGCATGTCGCGTACATGTGGTACCCCAACCGTGGATCTCATCAGGTACGTACAACGGAATGCTACCGTGCTTATTTGTACCATTCTATAGCGTAAGGTTGCCTCTTGCATGGCTGTTTGGACGAGAACATGGTAATACGAATTCAGACGTCAACTTGAATGAGCCTGCACGACAGGCCCGCGAAGGAGCCGTACATCACTCCAGTGAGCATGATCGTAAGCGCAAGAGTCCCTGCCGTCGCCTCAACGTGGGTTCCGTGCGAAGGGTTCGAGTCGGACTTTGCTCAATTTCGAGACATGTTTCTGGCCCTGAATGGGCATAGCCAATAAGGGAAACGATATTGATGGGGGTGAGGACAGTTGCTCGAGGGGTGCCACCCAATTTCCCAGAAGGTGAATAAACAATTAAGGATTAACCAGGAGATAGCAGTCAGACAGCTTGGAGCCCTACCAACTACGAAAGACTATCGGTGTGTGTCTAAGACGGATAACGTGATAGTTCGGCGTACCAGTTCTAATGGCTGTGCGATGAGTCTTGATGTTTCGGATGCTGGTGAGGGGACGTGTTGAAGCTCAGGTGAATTAGGGTCAAAGACGGTGCACTGCGGGCACTCTACAACATTGCTGTCCGTGTAGTCAACTTGAATGTCGGCCAGCCAGCGCTGATCTTCTCAATCTGTTTCATGGCCGGCGGCTAGTGCAGGAGCTCGCAAGTAAGAGACTCATTGCAAAGATGGGCCAGAGTCAAACTGGTTGTTCAGCGAAGAGTTCCGGGACGAAAGGTTGGAACGCAACACCGAGAGACTGCGGCGGGAGGCGATCGGTCAGTTGCATTTGCATGGTTATATTAATGAAGCTGAGCAATGATAGTATGTAAAACCGGAAATAAATAGATTAGAAAATGCTTCTTACCTACGAAACAGAACAGGACCTTGACCGTCTGACAGTGACAGATCCCAGCGAGCGAGCAATGTGTATTGAAGTAGTGCGGTTGTGCAATTAGGCGTGCCAATCACGGAGGCAGAGGCTAGGGTTCACACGCTTCAGGCCGACCTAATATAAAGAGATAACTAAGTGCCGCCGCCTTCGGACGCAAGACGGGTGACGCACAGGCGGCCTATAAGCCCGCGAAAGATAGTTCATCATTGATGCAACCTGTTCCGAAGGGCCATGGCATTAGCCAGATTGGATTGAGGTTTGCGATGCGGGTGGTAACGATCCAGTATTGAAAAGTATTCTGACGCTTTGACCTGTGATCGACTGCGCCAGTCCAGGCTGCATTATAACCCGGTGTATGTCGGATTAAACCTACATAGCATGGATGAGTGAGCGCCCATCGCGGTAACTGAGCACACGGTCCCACACGGCTATTCTGACCTCGCCGTTGCATATTCCTGTCCCGTCCATAGGTCCTGAGCAGACATTTCTACAAACGACGACTCATCGGCGTTTTCGGCCATACAACAGGCCTACGAGAAATGTCGGTTTCACTTTACGGGCGCTCCCCTTCCTCCTCCCTTTTCGACACCTGTCGGCGCAACAGTCCGACTCTCTCGTCATCAAAATCTTGCCTCGAATACGTCCACGGGAAAATCTCCAACACAGGAACAATGCCACTCTCGCGCAATAGGCTACAAGGGCGGCTATAAGCGCGTCGTCGGATAGTCGATTCCTCTTCCAGCTTTTCCTCGCTCGAGGGTTCCAACCTTTGGCATCGGTACAGTAAAGGGAGCCTTCTACCCCCAATCACTCGTCTCTTCTCTGTACTAGCCTCAAGGAGCCCCAACTTTTTGACACTGTGAGCATATCTCAAAATGAATTGACCTAGCAAAGACGTCGGTCTCACCAGAAACATCACCAGGAACTCCAGTGGCACTATGTGTATGAATAATGCCCTTCCCTGTGCTTCCCTTTGCTGCCCCTCCTCGGATCGTCCGAATTTTCTCCATAACAGTTATGCGCAACGCAAAATAGAACCAGTGAATTACCTCTATCACACCCTATATTGTGATACACCTATTTCCGCAGCCAATACGACGCATTTGCCGTCTCTGGGCGGCATCACATCAGCGGACCAAGCATTCTCAAGGACAGTGATTCCGGACTATGCACAACAGCCTCCCGATTATGTGATCGACTATTGGTTTCACCACCTTGGACTCTCCCATGGTACTACTCTGGCAGGGCCTGCTTCGAATTCCCCAAGATTTCCATTCTCATCCCCAGTCGTCAGTGACTTCCATCCTTCCGTGAGTCTGGTTTTAGTTATACAACACCATATGCTTTGATATGTGTGCATATTTTGAGGGCAGACTGCTCATCGCTACCCACTAGCCTTCTTTCAAAACCTCAAACCCTATTATCACACAAAACCCCGTGAATCCCAATAGCAAATTTTAAGGACCTTTTGATCGTCTTTTCTCTTCCCCTCATCACATTGATCACAGGCAACCGCAACCTCTAGGCGCGGTACGCCGTCAACCTCCAGGTGTCCGTACACAGGAGAGACCGAAACGCAGAATGTATGACAGACCCGGAAAAAAGCCAGGGGTCAACTATGAGCCCGATCCTATCAAGCTGCGAACATTGTGCCAGCTGCGCGGCGGTACCAGCTTCGCCTGCCAATGGGTTCTCACAGTCTTCAAGAATGATGTCACTCTAAGAGCACTAGTTCGTCCCCTTAAGCCCATGGAGGTCCAGAGTATGGAATTTCCAGGTGGTTTTGAGCCCTCTCTGGCGTATGATGGATTTTTACAGAAGTCTGACGATGGTTTCGAGTGTTGCTTGTGCACAATCGATAAACGAACTTGGTGGAAGAATAAGAAGGATTCAGTTCGGCATTTGCGAAAATTCCACTTTGGATTAGCGAATCAGTGCGGCACTTGGTGGGTCTTTCATCTTAGGTTTATGTACCGTTTGAGGTCTCCTGATCAGTTTGCCTCTCCCCCATAGCCACAAGCACATTTATACTACTGGGGAGATGACCTGCCACCGTTGCACCCCTCTGCAGAACCCCGCCGTCGCCATGGGGGACACTCCTTTGGACAGTACTTCAAACTGAGTCCTTCAAACTGAGTCAGAGAACACCAGATCTTTGTGAATATTTTATATCACTGGTGGTTCCGACTTTCCCATCTACTCGATATTGAACAAATTACGCCTTTTCACCTCTTGCGAGAGAAAGAGGTTAATAACCGTGTTTCTAGGAGCTGGAGGTGTTGGTTATCCGCGCACCGTTACTCGTGATTGAATCTTCTTTCGTGTTGAATAATAATATTGCCGCAAGGATGGAGATCATACACGAGTTGTTCATATTTCGCTTCTCTCTGCTGTGGAGCTACATGCGGGGCTTTGGGTTGTATCCTATGTCCACCATGAGGGTGACGTTATTCACTACTTTTAATTTCATTGCGGGGGATTTTCTGGTTGGTTCACGCTCTGTCTTTCTCCCACACATCTCGGGTTTCAGGTTTAGTCTTCATAGTTTTACAGACATTTTGAGTGTCAGGTTTTGGAAGTGCCAGTGCCTAGTATGTCCGTACAGCTAGCTTATTTATACCACACGGGTTGGACCCGACCACCTCTGAGTCGTGTCCGACGATGCTCTGGACTTCACTACGTGCATGGTTCCCGAACGGAACGCCGTCCTCTGAGAGCGCACGGCAAATAGCGATTCCGAGAGTTGACGACAATCCCGGCAAAGAGCTAGCAGACAAGGGCAAATATGATACCACCGCATTGCAAACTCCGTCTCGGCGACGGGCGTTCTCCCGCCAGAGGATTCTGCCTCAGCAATCTAACATCCGTGAGTTCAGTGCAGTCGTCCTCGGAGGTTGGTTGCATCACAATTTTTGATCTCCAACAAACTGCATGCTAATTAATTTGCGCCCGCCCTTGTTATAATACCCCGTAAACAGCTGGAGGCACCGACAAATCCGCTCTAATTCTTCGCTTCATGAATGGCCACTTCGTCCAGAGCGTGAGTATTTGTAGCTTCCTCATCTTGCCAGTGCCCTTGTACGAATGCGACATCAGCTTCCCGAAAGACCACTGCTGACACGGCTTGTTCGCCTTGCGTTGCATCTATACTAGGACGATCCAACGGTGAGTTTCTCTCCCATGTGCCTGGCCAATCCTTGTCATCTAAACTAACGCCACCGACATGAACAGCTCGAGGGTAAGCTCGCCAATTCACAACTGTGTGCAACCGCCGCACGCCACCTGACTTTGCATCTTCTCGACTCACTCAGAGTCGTATCGGAGACATGTCACAGTCGACGACGAAACCTCTATAGTGGGTATTCGCATGGTCGGGGTGTTTTACCCTTCTGATCTCGCATCCTTCCTCCATCGTATTGTACAGTTAGAAGTTCTGGATACTACGGGTACCGAGCAGTTTTCCACATTGAACGAATTCTACATCAAGGTGCGGCGA
>Ga0307513_10004018_pt1 | contig 19732 bp, 18 predicted proteins | sample 15_EM_MG_FD_202174 | JGI IMG/M metagenome (GOLD analysis project Ga0307513, IMG submission 202174) | Populus trichocarpa ectomycorrhiza microbial communities from riparian zone in the Pacific Northwest, United States - 15_EM | ecosystem: Host-associated > Plants > Roots > Unclassified | place...
AATAGCAGTGGGCGGTGGTGTAATAGATACAGATTACACCGGGGAGGTCAAGGTCATACTTCGAAATCATGGCGAGGCGGACTGCGTATTTAAAGCAGGAGATTGGATAGCACAACTCCTAGTTGAGAAAGTGGCCAATGCCGACGCCATGGATGTAGATGATTTAGATATAACCGAGCGAGGAAAAATGGGGTTCGGATCTAGTGACGTGAACCCCAAGCGATTCATCACGGCCAAAGAAGAAAAAACCAAAATATGTTTCCTCCACGCGGACAGAAGCAAAAACGAATTCTTTAGCGCAGCTGATATCGGCTATCACTCTCGGTTAATAAAAGAAAAAGAAATGTTATCAAGCGCTCACGTCAATGCAGCCCTGACGGGAACAATGAACGATTCATTTGTGAAGAAGATTAGGGTGGCCGGAAAGCAAGATGAGAAGTGGCAGGACCGAGGCCGTGAACTGATTAGGTTAAGAGAAAGCGGGAAAAAGATGCCGGACGAATGGATAGAACAGGATGGGTTACTATATTACAAAAATCGTTTGTACATCCCTGAGGACGAAGCCCTACAAACGGAGATAGCCCAAGGCTGTCACGACTCATTAGTAGCAGGGCACTTCGGACAGGAGAAAACGATTGAGATAGTAACAAGGGACTTTTACTGGAGAAAACTCGCAGATTGGATCAGAGACTATGTACAATCCTGCGACAAATGTCAACACAGTAAATCACCACGGCATGCCAAGTACGGATTACTTCAACCTTTAGAAGTACCTTATGCCGCCTGGTCCTCCATATCGACGGACTTCATCACCCAACTACCGGAATCACAGGGCAAGACCCAGATCATGGTAGTAGTAGACCGGTTCACCAAGATGGCTCATTTTATCGGCCTCCACGAGAATGCGACCGCAAAGGATGTTGCGGATACCTTCCTTCGGGAAGTTTGGAAACTTCACGGCTTACCGACCGAAATCATATCGGACATGGACGCGAAGTTTTCCGGCGAATTCTGGGAATCATTGTGCAAGATGCTAGGGGTCAAGAGGCGCATGTCAACGGCTTACCACCCTCAAACCGACGGACAGACGGAAAGAACCAACCAAGTGCTGGAAGGTTACTTACGAACATTTGTCAATTACGATCAGAATGACTGGTACCAACTGTTGCCGTTAGCAGAACACGCCTATAACAACTCGGCTACCAACGCACACAAGATGACCCCTTTCTTCGCCAACTACGGGTTTCACCCACAGACAGAGTGGATGAAAGAGAGAGAAGCTCATAACCCCGGTGCGACATTGTATGCTCACTGGATGCAGGACATACATCGACAGGCGAAACAAACCCTAGAAAACACACGGGAATCGATGAAGAAATATTATGACCGAAAGGCGACAACACAACCCAACATCGAGGTGGCGACTTGGTAATGGTGAATGCGAAAAACATACGTACCAAACGACGATCGAAGAAGTTGAGTCCAAAGCTGTATGGCCCATTCAAAGTCTTAGAGAAGAAAGGAAGTCGGGCATACAGGCTAGAAATATCGCCTAGGTGGAAAATTCATCCCGTGGTTCACGTTTCGCTCTTGGAACCCTACCGAGCCTCGAGCCGACCGAATCGCGAACAACCCCCAAGAGACCCCGAAGAAATCGAGGGAGATTTAGAGTGGGAGGTAGAAAGGATCGTCAAGAGTGAGATCATTTCCTACACGCGAAAGGTTCGGGGAAGGAACAAACCCATGAAAGAGCTTCGGTATTTTGTGAAGTGGAAAGGCTGCGCGAAGGACGAGAATACTTGGGAGCCACCCGAAGGTATGATGAACGCGCAGGAAGAGGTGGAAAGGTTTCATAGAGAGAACCCGGAAATGCCGGGCCCGAGAGAGGTCGAGTAACATAAGAAAGGTTTTCCAACTGTGGACAAGTAAACGCTGGTGGTTTTTACCCCTACTATGAAGAGCTCGAGATGGAAGATAAATTGTATAAATAGACATAGAGTATTCGGGACGAACACTTCGAAGAGGGGAGCTCGTGTTAGGCGTACGGACTCCCCGTAAGGATTTACAGGGCAAAGTTACCCTACCTTGACGCATACCAACTTCGAAGGAAAAAGATAACACCCCCCTCCAGCCTCGGCGTTGGGACGGCGCGTCATCACTGGCCGCCTGGGTAGTTGCGTCCCGACACCAAAGACCACTATCAATGGAACACATCTTATAACACCATATACGTCCCGGCCGTCCCTCCGACCGGATCCTGTTCGCAGGGTATATGAGGGGAGACCTTCTGGCACCTTATGCAAGTGGAGGCAGGTAAATCGGAGAACGGCGCATAAGGTTACAGACACTTGAAGACAGGCAGTCGGAAGAGTGGGTCGAAGGTAACAGGACGTTTTGCACGAAAGTTAGTCCCCTCGTATCTACAAAGTCGTGTAGAGTATGAAGGCGGTAACTATGCCCAGTAAGTGGATCGGGTGAATCCACAAATGACAAGTTGGTAAAAGATGGAGTCCGAGGGAAAATGCCTATAGGTACGATTCCAAGGACAAGTCGTGTAATGCCGGAAGACAAGAATACGAGATGCAGTTGCATCCCGAATTCTCGACGGAACCAACCAAAGCAGAATGGCCATCTTTGGTCCAGCGAGTTAGACTACCTTCGACGACCACGAGGGCAAGATAATTCATAACCACTGTTGTCAACGGATAAACGGATGAGCGGACACCTGACGTGGTCTCCACACCCTCAGGAATAATAGAAGCGCAGACCGATAAGTTGACCATGGGAGCAAAAGGTGTGGTAGAGAGGTTTCAGGGTCTACGAGTGTTCGCACTCAGGAGAAGTCCGCAGAGTTGCGGGCAAGGTACTTAGTTAGTATAGAGTTAGCATGTATACCGCGATTGCTCAGACGCGGAATATAAATATCGAAGCATCTTCGCGGCTATTAAACACAACAAGCACGGAGAAGAGATCTTATCAATATAATAAGTTATTCTACACTTTTATATCGTTACCAATACCTCGACGATCTATATCGAAGCAAGTTATTATATCTAGCCTACATTACTCGTGTCTTCTTAACGAGTTCTCCGATATAATTACGATTAAGGTCCTAGCTGTCGGAATACCTCACGCCGAAGCTACCACCTAACACCCCCAGACACGCCGGCCCGCCAGCTTTCCTCCCATGATACCCTCTCTCCTTTAACTTCGTCACTAGTCTCTCTCTGAATCCGTTTCTCACCCGGAACCCCTCCAACATCACCTCTGTTTCTCCCCCACCGCCGGATTCCCTCCATCTTCTCGGATCTCCTGCGGACGTTTTCCAGTCTTCATTTTTTCACCCTATTTCCTCCCAACACCCTTAGCCCTTGCTCCTCCTTCTGAGCCCCCCCTGTATTCTCCCATATCCGGCGGACGTCCCGCACCCCCTTGCCCTTTCGCTAGGCTCTTTCCTCAGCTCTCCACATCCTATCTTGTTCGCCTCTCTCCTCTCGCGGTCCGCCCCCGGACTCTTCCCCTCTGCTTGCGGGCTCCCACCCTCTTCCCTGGCTTCTAACAGTCCTCCAGACATATTCCCGTGCCTCTTCACCCACAACTGCCCGCTAGACTACTTAACCAAGCCTGCCCAATTTATAACCATTCCCCGACAAATTCCCATGCCTACCGAACCTACAATTGCCCACTAGATGACTTACTCATGCTTGCATGGCTTATAACTATCTGCCCAGTTCGTTCTCATTCCTTTCCTGCCCACCGGCCTGACCCGTACACTACTATTGTTTGATCATTCCTGACCCTTTTAGCACGCGTAATCCAACTTGATTTTATTACATATATATAGACGATCCGCGAGTGGTGATAAAACCATTCTCCCTATCCTCTCGATCGGTTTCGTCAACTTGCGATTCCGTGTCCCTAGGTTCTCGGAAATGCGCTGCATCAACCAGTGCCCCCGGATTCGCCCCATGTTCTCACTGCGGCCCGCGCTGACTGTGTCTTCCTGAATCCGCGCGGCCGCCAGCCGTCTCTAATTCATCCAGCTCCGTATCACTGCCAAACTCCGGCCTCAATGCGTCCTCATCATTGTCATATCCCACAGACCTCTCCACCCGCTCTCCCCGCTCCTCCAGGATTTTCGCCTCCAATGTCGTCCTTATTCGCCGGATTATTCGACTCTGCCAAACTCTTCCTGTTTTGCCCTACGATCGTGTTTGACGTACAAGCAGGGGTATCTATCCATTAGCTGACCTTTCACACCATTCGAGTACAGGTAGTTTTCAAAAGTATCCGGATGCCGGGGCAGTCGGGGGATCCGGACACTGTTGCAACCTGCCAGTACGTATAGTTTATCTTACCCGGCGAACTGGCCCGTTTGAAAGCCACATTATCGATGAAGATGCCAGTCCGCCAACATCGCAGTGAATGACATAATATGGCCGCTGTAAGACAGATAAACGGGCCATCGATCTTATCTAGGAAACCCTCATCTGTTATGCCTTTGCTCTTCGGGCCGGCGTAATAATGAGCAAATATCGCGCCCGGAATCTGCGGTGCTATGAATCTAAGAGCGATTGGCTGTCCGCCTGATCACATTAATTTAGTCTCACTGCGATTAGAAACAATCCCGACAAATGTGAAAAAGATACCTCATCGCTCCCAGGCGGGAAAATGAACCTATTCTCCTCCAGTAGGTATTCCACTCTTCGTGCGCAGGCTGTAGGATCCTCACTATTGAGCTTATAGAGTTCTGTTCTAGCCTTCTTTATTGTATGCAGATACTGCGATCAGCATGCACTGTGCTTTGCCCGCATCTGTAAATCAGTGACCAGCGGCCACGCCATTTAGTCTGGGATGGAAAGGCAAGTTATCGATTAAGGGTAACTTACCTGGTCATTTGAGGCTGGAGTAGAATCAGCAAAGTCGGGAATGCCTAATTGGGTCCGGGCCTCGTGCTAACATGTGCGGACTATTTCGGTCAGGGTAAATGGGTCCGGAAACGGATTGACAAAGATCGTCCAGTCCCACATCAGATCACGGGCTCTTGCCAGAATGCTACGCTCAAGCCCTGTGGCCATATTTCGCCTGCTGGTGGCCTGCTGTCCTCATCCGCTATCCAATTCAAGCATTGTTGGATCTGGGTGACTGGGGGTTATCGTCGGCATCACAAGTAGATTTAAGACTGTGGGCGAACGGGAGGGAATTGCAGATGTATAACCGTCATCAGCAAAAATAAATCCTGCGTGTGAGGTGCGGGCGCCGGGTCCAGACGCATCCGAACGTCGTTTTTTCGTCCTCTGCGTCCCCAGCGTCCGGACGCCATTCCCAACGCCGATTGCGTCCTGACGTGACGTCGGACCTTACCCACATCCCGCCGCCACCCCACATCCCTGCTCTTCTCCCCCCTCTTATCTCACGTCCTGACGTAACTTTACCTGCCTCGCATCTGCGCAGCATCAGGACGCCTCCCCAAGGTACCCCCTTTTCCTTCTGCGTCCGGGCGTGCTCATAACAACTTGCCGCCGATATCACCCTAGTCATTCCTGCCGGTGTGCCTCCAACTACAACTATCGTGCATAATTTGTTTGTTTCTAGATGTTTCTATTCCTCTATGTCTATATCTCTGCTATATACTTGTCTATTATACACGTTTATCGTCTAGTCGTGATCGTGACGCGACATCTCCGTCGGGGAGCGATGTAGCCCTCATCTAGCCTACGTCGCTCCCCGAGTTTATTTTATTATACAAGCCCCCTGTGTGATTCTAATAGATCTCGTTAAACCTGCGTAAATCGATCCGATTGTTGACAAGCCAGCGCCGCTCTGTCTCCGGTATCAGATGCCCCGATGATCGTCCCGATATCCACAATTGTGAGCTCTCGGGTAAAGTCTCTGAGCTGAACGGTTACCTGACCGTGTACGTCCGACGGTCGTCCGGAGTCTACCAGGCTCATGAATTGAACCACGGCGAGGCGATAGACCGTATCCTGCTGCATATACCCCGACCGGATATTGAACCGAGCTATGAGCCTTGCAGGGAGACGACCCCTGAGGGCACCATCCATATTCTCCCCACCAGCCTGTATCCAAACGCGATCGTTCTGACTGGTCTGGTTACGGAAGAGTCGAGCACCCGTGTATCGGGTGTTGTGTATGTCGTAAACACCTGCCTCCTGGAACGCAAGAACGGGTATCTCCAGTTGCGTCAGTAGTTCAACCGGCAAAGCTCGAAGTATTGCCGGATTTTGCGGCAGTCGGCGCTCGGGAGGCAGGATCGGTTGGCTATATCGTATCAATTCCCGACAAATCGTCTCCGGGGATATATCGCATGCTCTGCCAAAATCAACGACGTCATGGATATTATCAAGACGTCCCTTCAGAATCCTCCGATGGGCTGGTGGGGTTGGCACGGGGCTGGTCTTCTCTAAATATTCTACTACCTCAGTTGGTTAATCAGCTCCTGCACGATGAAGGAATTCCAAGTTCAAAATTCTCATGCGGATCTCATGTTGTCGACCGTAGCTGCTTGGTATATGTCGTGCTGCGTCGATTTTATTTGAGCGTCGCCATCCATCCTTGATTTGCTCCTTATGTGTGAGCTCTCCATACTCGGTAGAATACATGGGAATATTGCCGAATATGTAGATGTGATCGCGAAAGTGCCTTATTAGATGCATGTTAACAAAGGGGAAATTAGATTCGGAATGTATCAATTCCATACATTGGTCGTTCTCTTCTTCACGATCGTCGTCACGGATCCGGCACCGTTGGGATGGGAGCACTCGCTCCCTCATCTGGGTTCTCTGACGATGCAAGTCCTTGCGCAACTCAGCAGCATTCTCTGGCGTCCGTTTGGATATGCGAAACTCCCTGAAGATGTCCTTCGTCTCGTGGAACTGTGTCGCATATTCTTCCATATAAGATATAGTCTCGGGTGTGTGACTTCGGCATTGAGCCATCATGGTCAAGTCAAGCAGTGACCTGACACTGGTGAACGCACGTCTGAAGGGTTGCACCTGCGTACTATCAGGCTGTCTCAATGCCACAGCGAGAACTCCCAACAAACAACGCCCGAGATTCCTCATCTCTTTTCCTTGCTACTGCGTAACCTCCCTGTAGGCCTTTTTGGGGACAAAGAATCCTGGGTAAGGGGGCAAAGCTTTCCAGGCGTCGTCGAAGGCCTGCTGTCGCGCCTGTTTTTTGAGAAATCCCTGAATCCAGTCGATCCTATGCTTCAAGAGTCCTAGATATATTGTATGGAGCATATCCGGCTTGTGCAGATCAGGGGTCAAAACTCTCATGAGTCCTTGAAAAACGTTTTGCCCCCTCTGGATACCATGAGTTTCATTCGTGTAGCGAGAGTGAGCAGCGTCGTGGGTCTCGGAATCTAGAGACGGGTTTTCGCGTTCGTAGCGTTCGTATCTTGCGTAATCTCGAGCACCATGGTGGCCGGCTCGGCTTTCTAATTCTTCTGGAGGCACCTTACATTTATGCCAGGCATTGGATTTGATCCCGTGTAGGGTAACGTTTTCCATATGGTCCGCAATCCATTTTGACATTATCGGGAAGCATCTCCGGATCTTGCCGTCAGCACAATATATCGGGGCGCCCTCCCGCGCCGCACCGTTCAATGGCGCAAACATGAGTTCGAATACGCCACGGAGTGTGTCAATATTTATCAGTCTCTGGAGTTTGTCGGCCCTAGAGGACTTTGCGAGCTTGGGGGGAATGGGCAATAGCCCAAGAAGAAGAATCGCCGTTGATCCAGGTCTGTTACATATTGTCGAAGGAAGATTTCTGATTGTCATATAAACCGGCCATGCTTTCTTGTCTCTGCAGAAGTTGGTGAGATTCCTCTGATCTGACATCCCAATGATTGGAACCAAAGTCACCCCTTCCGGGAGTGTTTCCTGTGATGTATTAGTATGCTTTCACATAAAAGTTACTACGCGGGAGTACTTGGACGTCCCACCACCAGTCAGCCTTATGCATTTCTGCATAATTTCTCTGTCCGCTCTGGTCCTATTCACGGCGTGGCGCATAGACCAAGTCATCACGATAGGCTATCTGGCGAAGAAGATATCTCACGCAGTCTAGGACGTTCTGATACAAGAATGGTAATGGTCTCTGACCGTCCACCACATGTCCCTCCAACCATTGCAGATACGGGCTATACCGATCCAAGTGTCGGAGCAGATTCTCCAACGTATGCATAGAGCTATAGCCGACGGATGTCGAGTTTCAGATACAATTTGAAAAGTAATGGTTAATCCGTATCTTTGAGACTTTGCTCTCAATGAACCAAGATGTAAGTTTGAAACCTTGTGCAGAAGCAAGCGGAGCCCATGGATTCTCGCACAAATCCCTGCATTCTTCCTTCTACGCGTTAACCTCTCCCATGGCTTCCCCGGCGCCCGGATAATCCTCCTGTTCCGCAGCGACTGGGTACATGTTGTCCTCGAGTACTTCTGTTTCGGGTTCCTGCCTATGCATATCATCAGGTGCGTCGCGCTCACTACCGGCTGTATCTCCGGCAGGATCTGTGTGGTAGTCTGAATCGAAGTGTTCGATGGGTTCATTGGTGTCAGATAGGTCGGACCCCCTGTCGGTAAGGAGGTCCGCAGGTGGATTCCTTGTGGTGGATGCGAGTACGATATCAAGATTTGCATGCGCACTTCGCAAGTGGGTCTCGTATGCCCCTGCACACTCGTATCTTTTGCGACAAAATGAACCTTTGACCGGCATAATGGAATTAGTCGCCGCCGATTTCGGGAGTGCAGTGTGCGTGATAGTAGTGTGATGTTGTCGTCGTCTCGATGTTAACGCGTGCGGATGACTGGCGATGCTGGGCCTATCGCTGTGCACACTGGTCTAGCACCAGGCGTCGAACAGGTTTAGCGTTGTGTGTCGCGACGTCACGTGATATCAGCTGGTTATTATCTTGCGTTCACAGGAAACAACAGAAACACTAATGGACGCTCGAGGTGTCAGTTCTTGATGCATCTTAATTCTTGAAAATAATTCAAGCAATTCAGGATTCTTTCAAACCATCTTGAATGTCTGAGAGTTGTATATATAATGCGGGTTGATCACCACAGCAGCAAGCTCATACCAGGGATAATCCGACATCCACAACATCCACAACATCCACAATATTCTCTATATTCACAAGACTAGAATCTCCGAATCAAGTATCAATATAAACAAACCCTCAACGGACATGGCTCAAAATATCAACATGCAGTACGTATTCATGCAAAATGCCGGAGTCCTTGCGCCGGGACAGACAGATCAACTCCCGCTTAGTTCGCTTCAAGGGGCAATGAGCATGCATTGCACCAACCCAGGCGGTCAAGCGATTAGCGATCATAAGCTAAACTTGGGCTTCACACAAGTCCAGGCTCAAAAGAAAATGTACCATGAGTGGTGGAACTGTGGGAAGGATCAGATGATAGGAAGGGGCTTTGCGCCAGCAGGGCGAACGGCCAAAAGATTCCCTGACGCCGACCTCCTGCCAATATACACAGGCATGAGGACGTTGCGTCCTGCCTGCGGTCTCATCGTCTACACAGTGGCAGCCAATGATATGTATCGACTAGAGGATATCGAGAAAGCAGTGCTGGAACTGGTTAAGGGCAGTTGCCGGAAGTTGAATGACACAAATAACAAAGGCAAAAGGGTAGTGCCAAATCCCGCAATCCCCCCTGGGCAGGTCGTCGTGCAGGCATCGTTAGTACCGCCAGGGGCCTCAAATCAGTGGGGGGCTGCGACGACTATAGGGAACCCAGGTCAACTTCCTCCAAATCCTCCCCTAGCCCAGGTCCCGGCAGGCGGACAACTCGGACAGGCTCCTCCGGGTACGGCTGGTCCAAACGTCGCTGCTGCCGGACAACTCGGACAGGCTCCTCCGGGTGCGGCTGGTCCAAACGTACCGGCTGCACAAGTCAACGTCCCTACTGTCAGACAACGCGGACAGGCTGCTCCCGGTGCGGCTGGTCCAAACACACCGGCTGCACAGGTCAACGTGGCTGCTGCCGGACAACACGGAAAGGCTCCTCCAGGTGCGGCTGGTCCACACGTACCGGCTGAACAGGTCAACGTCGCTGCTGCCGGAACACTCGGACTTGCTCCTCCAGCTGCGGCTGTTCCAAACGTACCGGCTGCACAGGTCAATGTCCCTGCTGCCGGACAACTCGGACAGGCTCCCGCGGGTGATGTTCCTACGGCGGGTCCGGATGTACCTGTTCAACCTGGTAATGATCGTGCGCACCCAGCAATGGTAAGTGATCCAAGTTCACCGGATAATGACCCTGCGCCGGCGCAAATGTTACCGGATCCACCGCATAATGGCCCTGCGGCAGTCCAAAACCAACCTGTTGCCCGGGGCTTTCGCCCGGCATGCAACCGTAGGCCCACAAGTTACTCACTTCCTAAATCATCAGCCTGTTTCAGGTTTTTACTTACTGACTTATGAGATACAGATTGGAGCGCTCTACTTGGGCGTCCGCGCGCCCTGCGTATCGTTTATGTCCTGCCGTCGCGACGTGGTCTGGCACTATTCCAGTTTGAAATGAATAAGGTAAATGTCGCCCCAAACTATAATTTACTCCATTGGCGTCCCCCTCATGGCAATGGGGTAGTGTTCGCCGAGTTGGATTCCTATGACATCTGTGGAATGTCAGCAATGATTTACAGATCCGTACCTCACGACCGAATCCGCGACATACTGGGCCCTACAGGCGTAGGGTGTAGAAGGTTACCTAGGTCTCCTATGCGAGAGTTGGATAGCATGGATTATGTCTTCATCGACAGCGATGAAACCGTAAGAGCTTGGCTCCTTGCAAATCCCGTGCTCGACGAACCGCTGGATCTCATGGTGTACTGTTACCGTGATCGGGGTTCCGAGCGGCAAGACACCCTGGCGCTGAGGAGAGTCGACTATCTCAATCAAAATGACGTCCAAAACTGGGCCAATGATCCGGCACAACGTATAGGCCAGATGCATTCCCGCGAATTATTCGACGACAGACCTGCTGATCGGGAGGATAGTGATACGGACGACGCCCGTGAGGATGATCCCTCTCATTTATCCGAGTCAGCCTCGAGCCTCTCAGACTCTGCCCATGGAACTGAGATCCTCTTTACAATATTGCCACGTCCGCCTGTAGGACACGCTAAATGGCCGGCGAATCGTATCCGCCTTCTTGCCAAATCGTTGAGCGAGCAGAATCGACGGCTACCATTAAACGTCCTCCATCGCCTGGCTCAAGCCGAAAATGACCCCATGCACGGCATACAGTTCGATGAAGATTATCACATGGAAGATACGCCCCAAAAACGCCGCTTGAATTACCTTATCAAGGGGTATCGGAGATCCGAGGAGACGCGGAAACGTCGTGCTGGTTTCGACGCCGAGATCACAGCGGACCCTACGTCTAAGAGAGTGCGAACGGGTGCTGGTCAGGAGACCTTGACAGGAGAACTGATGGATTCAAGGGCGGGCGGACAATCGGCGATGTCTACCCAGATGAGCCGTGGATTAGTTGTCTGGAATATCATTTCAAAGGGTAATTGATTGTTTCCTTTCCTTTTTATCGTTTGATTATTGTGTGTGTAGCTCAAAGCGATCTTTAGTCTCGTTCTTTCTAGATCGTGTTCCCATCCCGTATACGTGCAGAATGTGATGTTCCGGTAAACAGTCGACGTTTGTGCGCCAAGACCTCTGCCATTGACGATGCGGCTCTTATCGTGGCTCAAACCCTTGTGGGATCGTCAATGGGGGGGATCATGCCGATTGACGACCCACCACATCGTACCCCATAGGGCTATCACAGAATGAACCCCACACACACAAACGCCTGACAAAATTCCGACAGTGCGACACGCCCACAGCGCCGCACATGTTGTTGTCTACGCGCAGTATAACAAGGCCACCTACCGCCCATCCTTCCCCTGTACACCATCCGTCTAGCGTTCACTTCCACACATCTTCTCCCCTAGTCTGTATATCAAACGGCTCCATTGAGAAAAACGCATGCCACGGGGGAAAGCTCAAAGTAAGGACTAGCTCTTCACCGATTTAAGAGGGCATTACCTTAACCTTTGTGTTATTCCCAGACGCCAAACAATCCAGCCCCCGGGGGTTGACGCCACCAGCGCAAAACGCCGAAAAAGCCATCCTCGTGCAGCTGCCATTGCCGGTGCGGCGTCAAGGACTTAAGAAATCTTCTCTGTTTAGCATGATCACACATTCCAGAACGTCCAGATATGATCTAACTTTTTAACTTCAATAGTCGTTCATTGACGTCCGGTGCAAGACCACCCTTTGAGCCAGCTGTTGAGGATTCAAGGTGAGGGTCAAATATACTACGCATATGTCAGAAATTTGCGACCTAACTACAGCTGGAATCAGGGGGCGCTATGGGGAGATATCATACGCTAAAAGCTGGTGTGGGTTCTGGAATGCTCGCCAGCCTACAGCTGCGTACAAGGGATAGCGCGAACAAGTCAAAGCATACATCACGGTGCTCGGGTGGAACCCTACGAGTCTGACTGGCACCCAAATAGACTCGGTACTCAGTTTCGCACCCGCCCTCACGCCTGTCAAAGGCCGAATTAAATTAATCAAAACAAACCACAGCCCAGAAGAAGTCCATGAAGTCGAACGTCAAATAAGAGTGTTGGTTAGGGACACAGCCAAGAAGCTTCAGGCGACGAACGATCGTCTCCAAGCGGAACGGGCACAGGATCCAATAGATGCAGCTGTCTGTGATATTCAGAGTAAGTGTGCGCCCCCATTTACATTATGCGATTCTACGACTAGTACTCACAGTTTTTCTAGTGGGCCAATTTCGATTGGGCCTCTCCGTAATACCAAAGGCCGATCAGGATCCACATTATTCGACGAACAGGCGCAAAGAAAGCCGGGCACCCCTTCTTGCACTACCCCTGGTATGACGAAGACTCGCGCGGAGGGATTGGGTGGGGAGTCTTAGCATCGCCGAAATTGCAATCCCTACTCGGCGTGCTCAAGCGACAACATGTGGCGGACCCCATCCAATATCCCCGATATCTCATCGGGGCAACTGGGTAAGAAGCCAGCGCATTCCGCCGGCGACCGTCGGATCCCCTCCCTCTCTCGGAGCTCCCATTTTTATATAGACTATGACATGCTGGTGTGGCTGCTCGCTAACCCTCGCAAAGACCCTCTTGATCTCCTGGTGCTGGAGTCATGCCAGGATCAGGGAGAGGGCCGTGACAAAACCCCGGCGCCAGCCTCCGGCGGACATCCATTTTTCGATTGTAAGGCCTGGGCCCGGTGGGGGCAGAGGGATGAGATAGGAGCCGGGGACGACAACGACGACAACGACGAGAGTCTCAACGACGGCAGCGGCTGCCAAGACGAAGACAATATCAATCACAGTCACCACGACGATGATCGGGTGCCGCCGGGACAGGTTCACACTGCTGATCGCCGTGGTAGAGAGATTATTCAAGGTGACGAAGTAAGTTTTCTTTTATTTTCATTTAACATCTTATCTAATCATATATCTAGGACGACAACGGGGACAGCGGTGAATCGGAGCGCGGGAACACCACAGGGAGCGATTATTCTCCCGTGGGAGATCCACCAGGCAGACGTACCGGGGATTCACAAGACCCGGATTCAGAAACTGGGCCATCTGAGAAGGAGCGGGCTAGAGTCCTGAGGGCTATTGTTCAAAAGGGTCCCTGGCTTGCAAAACTCTTGAAGCCTCCCGAACAAGAGGCTGTGGCACCCCGACCAGGATCGGGAGCTGTGGCGTGCAGGACTAGACAGCATCGTGGCCAAGGGCGTGGGCACGACGGAACTGTAGACACACCTGCTGCCGAATCAGAACCACCAGAAGATCGCGATATTCATCGGGCCATGTCCCCCACGCCTGCACCTGAGATGTTTACTTGAGCAGAGTCTACCCCCCCTCCTCCGACCCCTTCTCACTCAGCCACCACTTCTCCTGCGCCTACGCCGAGCGTTCCTCATGATACCACAAACCCCCACCGACCCCAGCAAATTGCAGCAGGGGGATCTCGGGATACCAGCCCCCCAAATGCGACGAATACGGCCCACGCGCCCAGCCCCGAACCACACAACAAACCTGAACTCCCGACGCACACTGCCCCCCGACGTGGGAGAGGCCGTCGAGGGCGTCACAGAACATGAACTTGAAGGTTCTTGCAACTTCCCGATTATTTTTTTCACGCCAGCCCAAAAATTCCAGATTACATCTACACGCTTCCAAGACGTCCCGTATTCTCTTACCTTTTCGTGTCAGCTACACACTTGCTAGACATCTCATCTTCTGTTCATTTTCGTGTTCCTATCTTCTGTATAATAGTCATCAATTCCTTGTACCCCCTTACTTTGGCGTCTGGTATTCGCTACTTTTAGAATCTCGTTGCCAGTTACTGTATTTGTGCACATCGCGTTAGTAGACATGATCCGCCAGCGTCAGATTATTCACAAGGTTGTATTCCTTGCATACAGATTTCAGGGTGCTGAGTGGTGCTAATTCGCTGTTCGGAGATGAGAGTAAATACTCGTCATCCTCTTTTGGCGTAGTGTGTTTCCCGGGCAACCTCGTTGTCAGCCCATGCTGCTTGTAGCTAGCTTTCGCCCAGCGACATTGACGCCACCGTGGTTTCGCCTTTGTTTCTGACGCCCGACCCCCGTGTGTGGGGTCCTAGGGAGGTCTTGAATTTCGGCTCCACAGCCCAACTTGAGGCTTCACGATCTCAAACCCCTATTTTGTAGGGAAATCTGCTGCATCGGACGTCGCGTCTAACTCTCTGTTAGGTGGTAGCTTCGGCGTCAGGTATTCCGACAGCTAGGACCAGGATCATAATTATATCGGAGAAATCGTTAAGAAGACATGAGTAATGTAGGCTAGATATAATATTCACTTCGATGTAGATGGTCGAAGTATTGGTAACGATATAAAAGTGTAGATAACATATTATATTGATATGATCTCTTCTCCGTGCTTGTTGTGTCTAATAGCAGCGAAGATACTTCGATATTTATATTCCGCATCTGAGCAATCGCAGTATACATGCGAACTCTATACTAACTAAGTAGCTTGCCCACAACTCTGCGAACTCCACCTGTGTTCGAACACTCGTAGACCCTGAAAACTCTCTACCACACCTTTTGCTCACATGGTCAACTTATCGGTCTGCGCGACTGTTATCCCTAATGGTGTGGAGACCACGTCAGGTGTCAGCTCATCCATTTATCCGTTGACAACAATGGTTACGAATTATCTTGCCCCCGTGCTCACCGAGGGTAGTCTACCTCGCTGGACCGAAGATGGCCATTTATCGTTGGTTGGTTCCGTCGAGAATTCGACACGCGACTGCATGTCATATGCTGGTCTTCCGGCATTACACCACTTGTCTTCCGGATCGTACCTATGGGCTTCTTCACTCGGACTCCATCTTTTACCAACTTGTCCTTTGTGGATGCACCCGATCCACTTACTGGGCATAGTTACCTCCTTCATACTCTACATGACTTAGTAGGTCCGAGGGGACTAAATTTCGTGCGAAACATCCCGTTACCTTCGACCCACACTCCTGACTGTCAGTCTTCACGTGTCTGTAACCTTATGCGCCGCTGTCCGATTCACCTGTCTCAACTTTCATAAGGTGCCCGGAGGTCTCCCCTCATATATCCTCCGAACAGGATCCGGTCGGTCGGACGGCCGCGACGTATACGGTGTTATAGGATGTGTTCCGTTTATAGTGGTCTTTGGTGTTGGGACGCAACTAACCAGGCGGCCATTGATGACGCGCCGTCCCAACGCCGGGGCTGGAGGGGGGTGTTATCTTATTCCTTTGAGGTTGGTGTGCGTCAAGGTAGGGTAACCTTGCCCTGTAAATCCTTACGAGGAGTCCCGGCGCCTAACACTCTCCTGAAGACAGTATGATGTGCCCTACCAATGTTGCGATTGTCTGCGTCGAGGGCGCGGCCACGATGGCAATAATTCCAATACCGATCGTGGGCAATTCTTTCACTGTCATACCTAGTGATAGTCTGTGCATAGTTATATCCGTCTCGCGTCAACCCCCTGCGTCAGATTATTCACACGGCAGTACTGTATTCCTTGAATACAGTTTCGGTTGGTGGTGATGATTCGACGCTAGGAGATGAGAGTAGATCCTAATCCTCTTTTGCCGTGGTCAGTGTCACGCGAACAGCCCTCGTCGCTAACCGATACTGCCTGCAGCTAGATTTTGCATGTCCGGCGACGTTAGCGAAACCTTCATTTTGTCTATTATTTCTCACGATATCCCTGTGAGTCCTAATTCCTCAACCGCGGATATGGTATTGAAAGTTGAAACCCCTTTCTGTAGGCACATCCCTCCCTGGCATACCGAGTGATAGTAAGTGAGCCTACCACACCCCTAAATCCTAGCGTACAGGTATAAGACCTAACGCGTCCTCTTCGACCAAAGCAAAATAGTCACTCCTCGCTTCCACCAAACTCGACACATCCAATTATCAGAGTCACTCCACTCTTTACCCACGTTCGCTACCCGTCCTATATCCCACATGCATCCCATTTCCAGCAGTCAGCCAGCACCCCGGGTATGCAATCTTAACGGGCACAGGGGCGACATCATACCTGACTCCATGGGGTCGAGTCAGCCAACTCCACGAGTGGGCAATCTGAGCTGGCGAAGGCACGACGTCATACCCGACTCCATGGGATCGAATCAGCCAACTTCACGAGGGGGCAATATCAACCGGCGTAGACGCGACGTCGTACCAGCAGATAGGCTGTCCAGATTGGTAATACAACAGACCGAATCCGGCAGCTCCAATAGTGTTGAATCATCGGGTCGTAATTCTTCCCCACCACCAATTGCGAGACGGCTTCTAGCACGACCGGCCAAGCGCCTGCGGAGTAGCACAATTGAGACCACAGGATATACTGAACCTGAGATGGAGGCTGACGGACAATGGGATATGGAACCCGTCCGCCTCAGTGACAATAGCAGCGATGATTATCAGATGTCACATCCGGGCGACGAAACTGAACCAGACACCGAACCTGAAGGAGCGAACCTCGCTGGTGCGGATGAGACAACACCTAGACGTCGTCGTGGGCCACGATTGGTGGAGACACACGGAAACAATCGCCCAAGGACTGTGCCCATTTCGACCAACTTTGGTTGACAGGAGGCAGCAATTGTCCCACGGACGCGCGCGGCCCGTGTGACCCTAACTCTCGGCAGGCCGTTGTCCCCGGCGACATTCCCATCATCAAGCGTAGCACGGTATTCGTCCCCACTTGGCGTCCCTAGCACCACAACGTCTGGTATCAGGAGCTCGAGTCCAGCAGGCGAACCGAGTATAAGAGGAACTATGTCTGTCCGGCATGTACTTATTTCGCGGCGAAACACGGTGACAGGTGTGGAGGGGGAAATACTAGGCGTAGCAAAGGATCTGATGCTTCAGTACACCCATTATGTCAACCCACTCCCGAACCCGGTTGCTTTGACGTCTGATTTGCATAGTGTTTGGAGTTTCGCGCATGATGAGATTGCGGATGCCGGAAATATTGAACCGTCGTTGAAGAGTATAGACATTGTAAGTTCGTGGTTACAACCATAAAGGGTGCTGCACTAACAGCGAAAGATACGTCAAAAACACTCTGGCGTGCAGGCGCAGTTCGTCCATTATATAAAACATGATATACGGGAATTATACTGACTACCGGGCGACCCCACTGCCATCGCTCGTAGAGTCTAATACCTTCTCGAGGATGACAGGTTCATCTGCCCCGCAAATGGGTATGAAGTGTGTATCCGCCCGTCGCCCGTCGCGCAACCAGGACTTCCAATCACGACTGACTATGACCTGGATGCATCCTATATCATTCGGGTTCCACGCTCCTCAGATTGCCGACGCCATCTATGGTAAGTATTTCAATGGCAAGAGAAAGCTTGGGATGCTAGACCCGGAATTCATCAATCGTGTCAATGGTACGATGGTGTGTCTCACTTGTGCAATCCTGTGCCATCAACTCCGTGCATATCGACTTGGGGTGCATCAGGATCCTCCGGACTTCAAGCCTGACGCAGTTGGAGGTAGAAGACCCTCAATGTCCCCCCCGTCCTTGGTTTTTGTTCTGATGACTAACCAATCTTGCAAGAACTTTTCTTACGGCAGAAGAACACCTGGCGGGCAGTACCACGGCCAACGCAGCAACTCATCCTCAGGAATCTGCGTGAGACGATCACAGACAGGATCCAGCAAAATCATCATTTGATGCAGGAAAGTTGTAAAGGCTTTGCTGACAATCATGATGCAGTTCATGCCGAACTGGAGCGTCAGCTATCCAGGCGTCAGCTATCCAGCCGGAATCCAACACGAGCTGCTGTGCGGGAACAGACACCGCTCAACAATCACGCCGGGGGTTTAGAGCACTACCCGCAGAGTCAAGATGCATCCCAGGGGAGCGAACTGTCGTTTGACTACAACCAGGCGTCGTTCGCCCAGGCGCTTCAGATGCTAGATTCAGATCCGGTGAGCCTAGGCAACTCACAGGAGCTGACGCTGGGACTAGCGCAAGAGGGGCCAGTGACACCTGGTTTCGCCAGTCGGCTATCGTTGAGCCTGGACGACTCGCAGGAAAGTGACGCAGGCGTGGGAGAGAATGGTTTTTTGTAGACTTGGCGATGAGTGAACAGTTGAGTTTATTGAATTTAATTTGCAGGAAATGTAAACTATTAGATTTCGGTTGGCCGATCTGTGGAGCCGTGAGGACAATTTGGGGTGTATTTCTGAGCGAGATCTGAGCGAGAGCTCAGAAACATAGAATCACCGTGGCCAGGGTGTCCTGGACGCCCTGGTCACGGCAGTAGACTAGTAATAATAGAATATCAAGATGCGGATGAGGTTCAAAGTCACGATACAAGGGGCACCAGTGCCTCGAAGCTTTTGTGAATGGCACTCAGTAATACAAATGAATAGTGGAGCGATCGAGATTGCGTCTGGAATATGTATGCTATCATGACGCCGTCGAGAGTATGCATGTCAGCTATTACGACGTCGTCAAGATGGCGTCTGGAATATGTGTGCTATCACGAAGCCGTCGAGAGTATGCATGTGAGCTATCACGACGTCGTCAAGACGGCGTCTGGAATATGTCTGCTATCACGAAGCCATCGCGAGTATGCAAGTGAGCCATCACGATGCTGTTGCGACGAACATATGAGCTATTTGGAAGGCATTGGGAGCCGATAGCCAAACATGGCAATTGATGCAGAGGGGGTTCAAATATCGCTGTGCAGCATCTGGAAGACTAAGCATCGGGATAGTCTTCTGGATGCTAGAGTGGAGTTGGATTCCGCCATGACGAGGGAGGCACAGGAAGGAGATCGTCGGGATGAGAGAGAGCCTAGGGTCTGAGGGCATCTGGACGCATGCCCTTGGTGGTGGACGTCGTCGGGATGTCGAGGACGGAGGGTTAGATAGGGAATGGCGTCCGGACGTGATGTCCGGCCAACCTTGCCACCAGAGTAACGGTTAATGTTCTGAGCCTCCTGAGCGTCTGATGCTGTTAGGCGCACGGACTCCCCGTAAGGATTTACAGGGCAAAGTTACCCTACCTTGACGCACACGAACTTCGAAGGAAAAAGATAACACCCCCCTCCAGCCCCGGCGTTGGGACGGCGCGTCATC
>Ga0307513_10004019_pt1 | contig 19731 bp, 15 predicted proteins | sample 15_EM_MG_FD_202174 | JGI IMG/M metagenome (GOLD analysis project Ga0307513, IMG submission 202174) | Populus trichocarpa ectomycorrhiza microbial communities from riparian zone in the Pacific Northwest, United States - 15_EM | ecosystem: Host-associated > Plants > Roots > Unclassified | place...
TGGCCACCGGGCAGCCATCCGGACCGATGGTCTGGCCAGCTTGCGAACCCGGGCACTTGTCGTTGCAGTTGTTGACGCCGTCGCCGTCGTCATCCAGATCCGCGCAGTTCGGGGCCACTTCCGGAGCAGCCGGAACCGGAGCCGACGGCGCCGGGCCGAGCGGAATCACGACACCGACCGAAGCCAGGACGTCGCCGAAGTAGCTCTCTTCCTGCTGGTGCGGATAACCGCCCCAGTCCGGGCCGCCTTCGGCGGCAAAGCTGCTGTCGTCGAAGTCGGCGCGGTAGGCCAACTCAGCGCGAACCGCAACGCGCTTCTCGAACGTGCTCTGCAGACCGATACCGACCTTAGCGGACAGGTTGCCGTCCTTACGCTCGCCGGGGGAATTCGGGCTCGGGAAGTTGTCGAACTCTTCTTCCGAACGCTGGTAGCCCAGGCCGGCCAGCAGGTAGGGGTTCCAACCGCGGCCTTCGGAGATGAAATGGCGGCGCAGATCGATCGACAGACCGTACTGGCTCCAGTTCAGGTCGTCGTTCGCGCCGGCGATGCCGCCGTCGAAACTCGGATTCTGATAGTTCAATTCGCCGTCGAGCGACCAGTTCGGGCTGATGAACTTGCCCAGACCCAGGCTGATGAACGGGACGTCGTCGGTGCGGCGATCATCATCCTGCATGTTGTAACCGACTGAACCCGTCAGATACCAACGGTCATCGAACTCCTGAGCGGAAGCGGCCTGCGCCACGCCCAGACCGGCCAGCAATGCGGCACAGAGAAGTTTCTTGTTCATTTGCAGCTCCTTAAAAAATCAAGATGTAAGAGAAAACCGGAGTACTTCGTTAAAGGGTCCAGCTTTTGTAAGTGGTTCAGACGGCCATGTCTGCACGCCATCTCGTCCAGATTATGCGTGTCGATGTGAAGGCTGTGTTAACGGTACCATAACAAGTCAGCAGGGCCAATGACCGCACTATCTCATATCTCTAGGCGCGGTACATGTTCATGAACGTGTCGACGGGAAGGGCTTCGAGCCTGGAAGGATCGGCTGCCAGGGCCATGATCCGATCGACTTGCGCGGCCGACAAATGAGCCCGCAGGGCTGCCTCGCACTTGGCCATCAGCATCGGAATGCCTTCGGGCCGACGCTTACGGTGGCCGACGGGGAAATCGATTGAGATCCGGTCGGTAGAAGTCCCGTCCTTGAAGAGCACTTGCACCGAATTGCCGATATAGCGTTTGTCGGAGTCGAAATAGTCCTGAGTGAACTGCGGGTTCTCCTTGACTTCCATTAGTCCGCGCAGGGCATCGATCCGAGGATCGGCAGCCACATCATCACCATAGTCGTCGGCAGTCAGATGGCCGAAGATCAGCGGCACGGCGACCATGTACTGCAGGCAATGATCGCGGTCGGCGTAGTTCGCCAGCGGACCGGTCTTGTCGATGATGCGAATGCCGGCTTCCTGGGTTTCCAGGACGATCCTCTCGATCTCCCCGATCCGGTCCTTGACCTGCGGATGCAGGATCATGGCGCACTCGACGGCGGTCTGGGCGTGGAACTCGGCCGGGAAGCTGATCTTGAACAGCACGTTCTCCATCACATAGCTGCCGAACGGGCGCTCGAACTGGAACGGCTTGCCCTGGAAGGCGATGTCATAGAAACCCCAGGTCCTCACACTCAGGGCGCTGGGATAGCCTACTTCGCCGTTGACCGCATTCAATGCATGAATGACCGCGCGACGGCAGGCGTCGCCGGCCGCCCAACTTTTGCGCGGGCCGGTATTGGGGGCATGGCGGTAGGTGCGCAGCACGCCATTGTCGATCCAACTATGCGAAACCGCGTTGACGATCTGCTCCTTGCCGCCGCCCAGCATTTGCGTAGCCACGGCAGTGGAAGCGAGCCGGACCAGGATCACGTGATCCAGGCCGACCCGGTTGAAAGAGTTCAGCAATGCATAGCCCCCCTGGATTTCATGGGCCTTGATCGCCGCGGTCAGCACATCGCGCACGGTCAGTGGTTTGCCGCCTTCGCGGTTGGCCTTACGGCTTAGGTAGTCGGCAACCGACAGAATGGCGCCCAGATTGTCGGACGGATGGCCCCATTCGGCGGCCAGCCAGGTGTCGTTGAAATCGAGCCAGCGGATCTGCGCGCCGATCGCGAAAGCGCCCTGCACGGGGTCGAGCTCGTGACTAGTGCCGGGAACACGCACACCACCCTGCATGGTCGCGCCCGGAACCACCGGCCCCAGGTGCTTGACGCAATCCGGGAATTTCATTGCCAACATTGCGCAAGCCAGGGAATCCAGCAGCATGTAGCGCGCGGTGTCGTAGGCCTCCTGCGAGTCGATCCGGTAGTCGACGACGTAATCGGCGATATCGACCATGGCCTGGTCGGGATCTGGGCGGACGGCGGAACGGGTGTCATGGTGGCTCATGCAAACCTCGGCCAGCGGAAACCTCGCTTATGTTGCCTGACCGGCGGCCCGCCGCTGTATTCGCCACCGAAGCAGCGGCGATCTCGGACCATTGCTGCAACACACCGGGTTGGCGGTGGCCCTTGGTGAAACGCAGGCGCGGCCCGATCCTGTGCGCTATGAAAACTACTCGTCTGCCCTCCCTTTTCGTTTCGCACGGTTCGCCGATGATGGCGCTCGAGGACTCCCCGACCGCCCATTTCCTCGACCAGTTAGGCGCCTCGCTGCCGCGGCCGCGTGCCGTGGTGATGGCTTCGGCGCACTTCATGGCGCCTGCGCCTACCGTCACCGCCACGTCCTCGCCGCGAACCATCCATGACTTCGGTGGCTTTCCCAAGCCGCTGTACGAAATCCAGTATCCGGCGCACGGCGCGCCTGCTCTGGCAGAGGAAGTGGTGCGACACCTGACCGCAGCCGGCTTTGAACCGGTGCTAGACGATCACACCGGCATCGACCACGGCACCTGGGTGCCGCTGCGGCGCATGTATCCGCAGGCCGATATTCCCGTCGTGGCCTTGTCCGTGAATCCCGCACAGACCGCGGCCTGGCATTACCAGCTAGGGCAGGCGTTGGCTCCCCTGCGCGAAGAAGGTGTGCTGGTGATCGGCTCCGGCGGCTATTCGCACAATCTCCGAGAGCTGGACTGGCAGCACGCCGACTCGCCGATGTATCCATGGGTGAAAGCCTTTACCGAGGCACTCAGTGCGAAGTTGCTCTCGGGCGACATACAAGGCGCGTTGGACTGGCAGTCGCTGCCCGAGGCGCGACGCAATCATCCCACTACCGAGCATCTTTATCCTTTGTATGTCGCCCTGGGCGCAGGTGGTGCGAGCGCGCAGGCCACACGCCTGCACCATGCCGTACAGATGGGCGGCATGGCGCTGGATGCCTTCGCCTTCGACCAGGCGGCCTGAAAACTTAGCCCTTTAATCTCAGACCTTTAATCCATGCTCCCAAGGCGCGTCGCCGAACTGCGAGATCAGGAAATCGACGAACGCACCCACCCGCGGCGGCACCAGCCGACGTTGCGGCATGACCGCGCTGATCGCGGTGGTGGCAAGGCGACAGTCGGGCAGCACCACTCGCAAGCGGCCGGCGCGCAGATCGTCGGCGATATGCCACAGGGAATGAATGGCGATGCCTTCGCCCGCCACGGAAGCATCGCGAAGCAGCTCGCCGTAATTGCTTTCGAACCGGCCCCGCACGCGGATCGCGTGTTCTTCGCCCTGCGCGTCGTGCAGGCGCCAGACGTCCTGGCGGCCGCTGCTGCCGAATAGCAACAGGCAGTCATGTTCCATCAGATCCTTGGGCAAACGCGGATTGCCCCGGCGTTTCAAATAGGCAGGCGACGCGCACAGCACGCGCCGGTTGGGCGCGACATGGCGAGCGACCAGACTGGAATCTTCAAGCGCACCGATGCGTATCGCCAGATCGAAGCCTTCGCTGATCAGGTCCACTACCTGATCGCTGAGATGCACGCTGATCCGCAACTTGGGATGCCGGGCCAGGAAAGCGGGCAGCAACGGCGACACGTACTGGCGGCCGAAGGAAGCGGACAGGGTGACCCGCAGGGTTCCGGCGACCTCGGTGGCGGTTTCGCGCAGCCCCGTTCCCAACGACTCCAGGTCTTCGACCAGCACCCGTCCCTGTTGCGCCAGCGCAGCGCCCTCAGGCGTGGGGTGCAGGCGGCGCGTGGTCCGATGCAGCAGACGCACCCCCAGATCGCGTTCCAACCGTTTCAGGCGCTGACTAGCGACCGCCACCGACAAATCCAGGCTATGGGCCGCCGCGGTGATGGAGCCCAGGTCCAGTACGCGAAGGAATAGTGTCAGGTCGCCTACTCGATCCATTATCAATAGATTATTGAGAGTGATTAGCCATATTCGCTGTTTTTTATATTCAGCGAAAGTCCCAAGCTGGCGGCCGGTCAAACCCGAGCACCTTCTTGAACCTCACCACCCCCGCTTCCTCCAAACGATTCCCGCTTGCGCTGTACGCATTGACCGCCGGCGCGTTCGGCATCGGCACCACCGAGTTCGTGATCATGGGCCTGCTGATGCAGGTCGCCACCGACCTGCAGGTGTCCATTGCCGCCGCCGGCCTGTTGATCTCCGGATACGCACTGGGCGTGTTCGTCGGTGCGCCGTTGCTGACCGCCGTTACCGGCCGCATGCCGCGTAAGGCGGTGTTGGTGGTGCTGATGGTGGTCTTCACGTTGGGCAATCTGGCCTGTGCGCTAGCGCCCAACTACACCGTGCTGATGATCGCGCGGGTGATCACCTCGCTGGCGCACGGCACCTTCTTCGGCGTCGGCGCCGTGGTCGCGACCGGACTGGTCGCGGAAGACAGAAAAGCTTCGGCGATCTCCATCATGTTCACCGGCCTGACCGTGGCCACGCTGCTGGGCGTGCCCGCGGGCGCCTGGCTGGGCCTGCACTACGGCTGGCGTTCGACCTTCTGGGCCGTCACCGCGATCGGCGTGATCGCCACGATCGTCATCGCCATGCTGGTGCCGAAAGATCGCGGCGACGCCGTGCCGATGGCCTTCCGCGAAGAACTCAAGGCTGTTGCCAGTCCGCAGGTGCTGTTGGGCCTGCTGATGACGGTGTTGGGCTTCGGCGGCATGTTCACCGTCTACACCTATATTCAACCGCTGCTCACCGAAGTCGCAGGCTTCGCCGATGCGGCCGTATCGCCGATCCTGCTGGTGTTCGGCGTGGGCATGATCGTGGGCAACCTGCTGGGCGGGAAATTCGCCGACCGCCGTTTGCTGCCCGCGCTGTTGGGTACATTGATCGCGCTGACCGCAGTGATGGGCTTGATGACCTTCGTCCTGCATAGCCAGTGGGCGATGGTGCTGTTCGTCGGACTGCTGGGCGCAGCGGCGTTCGCCACCGTTTCTCCTTTGCAGTTGTGGGTGCTGCAGAAAGCGACCGGCGCGCAAAGTCTGGCATCCAGCCTGAACATTGGCGCCTTCAATCTGGGCAACGCATTCGGCGCTTGGCTGGGCGGCGTGGTGATCGTGCATGGCCCTGGCCTTGAAGCCCTGCCGAGCGTCGCAGCATTGGTGCCTCTGTCAGCCTTTCTGGTCGCGCTGTGGGCGATTGCATTGGAACGCCGGCAATCATCCAGCCTGCCAGTTTCCGACCCGGCGCTGGTCTGCCAGAGCGACAAGGCATGAACCGGTCCCGTCTGCATGCGATGGCACTGGGCGCGGCTTTGGCCACAGGCAGCGCCAGCGCCTCGGCCGCCGATGCTGCTCGCTGGATCGGGACTTGGCACGCTAGCCCGCAACCCTTGTGGCAAGGCGACTTTCCGTTCCCGACCAACGTGCCGTTCAATCTCTGGAACCAGACCTTGCGTCAGGTGGTACGGATCGGCCCGGGAGGCCGCCGGTTCAGAGTGGTGTTGAGCAATGAATACGGCGACCGGCCGCTCCACATCGGCGCCGCCCATCTCGCGCTGGCTGGAGAAGGCGCAGGCATCGTGGCCGCGAGCGACCGAGTGTTGCGCTTCGATGGCCGGGAATCGGTGACCATCCCGGCAGGCGCGCCGATGCTCAGCGATCCGGTGGAACTGGAAACTCCTGCCTCAGCGCAACTGTCGATCAGCCTGTACCTGCCGCAGCCGGCCGCACCTTCGACCTTCCACTGGGAAGGCCTGCAAAGCTCCTATCTGACCGATGGTGACGCCACCGCCGCTACGGACCTTGAAACGGCGACCGCACTGCCTGTGCGGCTGTTCATCAGCGGTGTGCAGGTCGAAGCCGATGCCGACGCGCGCGCCGTGGTGGTGCTGGGCGACTCGATCACCGACGGCGCGGCCTCCACCCCTGCTAGCGACCGGCGCTGGCCGGACTTCCTGGCCCGGCGCCTGGCCAGCGAAGGGATTGCCGTACTGAATGCGGGAATTTCGGGTGCACGCGTATTGCGCGATCGGATGGGCGTCAACGCGCTGGCGCGTTTCGATCGCGATGTGCTGAGCCAACCGCAGCTACGGACGGTCATCGTGCTTATGGGCATCAACGACATCAGCTGGCACGGCACGCCGTTCGCCCCGGACGATGCGCCGGTGAGCGCCGATGAATTGATCGCCGGATACCGCCAGTTGATCGCGCGCGCGCATGCCCGCGGCGTGCGCATTGTCGGCGCCACGCTGACGCCTTTCGAAGGCGCATTGCCGGACACGCCGATCACCGGGTACTACAACGTGGAAAAGGAACGTGTGCGGCAGGCTGTAAACCAGTGGATACGCGAGGCTCGCGAGTTCGATGCGATCATCGACTTCGACGCCCTGCTGCGCGACCCCCGGCATCCCACCCGCATGCTGCCCGCTTACGACTCCGGCGATCATCTGCACCCGGGCGACGCAGGCTACCGGGCGATGGCCGAGGCGGTTGACCCTGCATTGCTCTGAACGCAACTATTCCTGAGCCAAGATCTTCCGTTCCAGCCTTTGTTCTTAATTTCTTCTTCCCCCACAAGGAGCAACCCCATGGAATATCGCCACCTCGGCAAATCAGGCTTCAAAGTTCCCGCATTGAGCTTCGGCACCGGCACGTTCGGCGGCCAGGGCAAGCTGTTCGGCGCATGGGGCAATACCGACGTCGCTGAAGCGCAGCGCCTAGTCGATATCTGCCTGGACGCGGGCCTCAATATGTTCGACAGCGCCGATGTGTATTCCGGCGGCGCTTCGGAATCCATCCTTGGCGCCGCCATCAAGGGTCGACGCGACCAATTGCTGATTTCCACTAAGGCCACCTTCCGTTTCGACGACGGCCCCAACAACGTGGGCTCGTCGCGGTTCCACCTTATCAAGACCATTGATGCGGCACTGAAGCGACTCGGCACCGACTACATCGACCTGTTCCAGCTGCATGGCTTCGATGCGAAAACACCGGTGGAAGAAACCCTCTCCACGCTCGATGATCTGGTCCGCGCCGGCAAGATCCGCTACCTGGGTGTGTCCAACTTCTCCGGCTGGCACCTGATGAAATCGCTCGCAGTCGCCGAACGCCACGGTTGGTCGCGCTACGTCGCCAACCAGACCTACTACTCGCTGATCGGTCGCGACTACGAAGAAGAATTGATGCCGTTGGGCTTGGACCAAGGCGTGGGTGCGGTGGTGTGGAGCCCGCTGGGCTGGGGACGCCTGACCGGCAAGATCCGGCGCGGACAGCCGTTGCCGGAAACCAGCCGCCTGCACGACAGCGCCGAGTTCGGACCGCCGGTGGAAGACGAACGCCTGTTCAAGGTGATAGATGCGCTGGATGCCGTGGCCGCGGAAACCAGCAAGAGCATTCCGCAGATTGCGTTGAACTGGCTGCTGCAGCGCCCCACCGTTTCCACCGTGGTGGTCGGCGCGCGCAACGAAGAACAACTGCGGCAGAACCTCGGCGCGGTGGACTGGGCGCTGAGCGCCGAGCACATCAAGACGCTGGACGACGCAAGCGCGACTACGCCCCCCTACCCCTACTGGCATCAGCGCGGATTCGCCGAACGCAATCCGTCGCCGGTCTGAAATCCAAGGAGCACGCCGATGAAAGCCATCGCATTGACCCACTACCTGCCGATCAGCGATCCGGAATCGCTGCAGGACGTCGAATTGCCGAAACCGGTCGCCAACGGCCGCGACGTGCTGGTGCGCGTCGAAGCCGTTTCGGTCAATCCCGTCGATAGCAAGATCCGTTCGCCCAAGTCGCAGGTGGAAACGCAGCCGAAGGTGCTGGGCTATGACGCCGCGGGCGTGGTCGAAGCCGTGGGCGAAAACGTCACACTGTTCAAGCCCGGCGATGAGGTCTATTACGCCGGCGACGTCACCCGCAGCGGCAGCAATGCGCAGTTCCAATTGGTGGACGAGCGCTTGATCGGCCGCAAGCCGGCGACGCTGGATTTTGCACAGGCAGCCGCCCTGCCGTTGACCGCCATCACCGCCTGGGAGCTGTTGTTCGAGCGCATGCCCTTCTCCATCGACATGGAAAACAACACACGTACGTTGCTGATCATCGCCGGCGCCGGCGGTGTCGGTTCCATCGCCATCCAACTGGCACGGCATGCCGGCTTCACCGTGATCGCTACCGCTTCGCGCAATGAAACTGCAGATTGGTGCAAGTCACTGGGTGCGCACCACGTGATCGACCATCGGCAGCCGCTGCAAGCGCAACTAAGCGCGCTTGGCCGCGAACAAATCGACGTCGTACTCAATCTGGTCGATCCGAGCCCCTACTGGGAAGCGATCGGCGAGGTCCTCGCGCCGCAGGGGCACGTGGGATTGATCGTGGAGCCCAGCAAGCCATTGAACATAGGCGACCCCTACAAAGCCAAATGCATCGGCATCCATTGGGAAATGATGTTCGCGCGCGCGCGTTTCAAGACGGCGGACATGATCGAACAGCATCACCTGCTCAATCGCGTGGCGAGTCTGGTCGACGCAGGCGAACTGCGGACCACGCACACCGAAACCATTGGCGCCATCAACGCCGCCAATCTACGCGAAACGCACCGCCGGCTGGAATCGGGAAGCACCATCGGCAAGCTGGTGCTGGCGGGCTGGTAGCGCATGGGGCGTCTTTCTTTCGACAACCGGGGATACGAGGGATGAGCCTGTCTGCTTGGTCGTTGTTTTGCGCGTTGTCGCTGATCACCGCGTTCAGTCCCGGCCCCGCCGTGCTGTTGGCGGTATCCAACGCAGCGACGCTGGGCATGCGTCGGGCACTGATCAGTTCGGCTGGCAATGCGGCCGGAGTCGTTCTGGTGTCGGCGACCGCGATGCTGGGTCTGGGCGCCCTCTTGAAGACATCTGCTTGGCTGTTCGGCGTGCTCAAGCTGGCGGGCGCGGTCTATCTGATCTATTTGGGTATTCGGCAATGGCGCAGCCGGGCCAGCGTCTTCGACGCGGCGTCGAATGCGGTGGGGACGAGGGAGCAGCCGATTGCACGGCTGTTCCTGCAAGGCTTGCTGGTGGCAACGACCAATCCCAAGAGCATTCTCTTCTTCACCGCGCTGCTTCCGCAGTTCATGAGCAGCGAAGTGCCGGTGATGCGCCAGTTCCTGATGCTGACGCTGACCTTTGCGGCCTGCACGGTGATGTCGCACCTCTGCTATGTCGGGCTGGTACGTGGCATGGGCCGCTGGTTCGCCAGCACGGCACGTGCGCGGTTGTTCAACCGCTTGTCCGGGGCGATGTTCGTGGTCCTCGGCGTCGGCTTGCTGCGTCTGCGCAACAATCACGCGGCCTGAGTAGCGCCGAAAACGCCGGCATGTGCGAAGAATCCCGCGCCGACTGGAACTGAGCGTCGCAGGCATGCGCTGCATGCGGCCGATAGAATCGTTTTTCCGCATTGGATAGCACGCATGGCTCTTCCTCCCCTTTTCGCACGCCGTTTCGCCCAACTCCTGCTGGGTCTGTTCCTCTATGGAATCGGCATCAGTCTGATGGTGCGCGCCAGTGTGGGCATCGCGCCGTGGGACGTGTTGACGCAGGGATTGTCGAAACAGAGCGGTCTTTCGTTCGGCCTGCTGACCAATCTGATCGGGCTGGTGGTGTTGTTGCTTTGGATTCCCATCCGGCAGATGCCTGGCCTGGGAACGCTGCTCAACGTGGCGTTGATCGGGCCGAGCGCGGCGTTCGGACTGTGGCTGTTCCCGCAATTCGAGGGTCTATGGCAACAGATCCCTGCGTTCGTCGCCGGCTTGGGCGTATTAGCGCTCGCTACCGGCATGTATATCGGCGCCAACTTCGGCCCGGGTCCTCGCGATGGCCTGATGACCGGCCTGCACCGGCGTACCGGTTGGCCGATCGCCGCAGTGCGCACAGGTATCGAAGCCAGCGTGCTGCTCGCCGGCTGGCTGATGGGTGGCGATGCGGGCTGGGGAACCTTGGCCTTCGCCGTGGCCATCGGCCCGATGTGCGCGGTTACGATGCGCTGGTTCGCCGCCGCACCGCGAGCGCCGCTTGGCGATCTGGCCGGCGATGCCGCAGCTGGACCCAGGCCACACGGTTAGAGCCTTGCCCGGAGCGGGGATAACCGGCATCGTGCGCATTCCGTACGCACACGTATCGATTGCATGACCCTCGCGCCCAGCCCGCTGCCGTCCACGACGGAAGCCGCCAACCCGCACTATCCGCATCTGTTCGCGCCGCTGGACCTGGGGTTCACCCGAATCCGCAACCGGATACTGATGGGTTCCATCCATACCGGGCTGGAGGACCGCGCCAGCGATTTCCCCAAACTGGCCGCCTATTTCGCCGAACGCGCGCAGGGCGGGGTCGGTCTGATGGTGACCGGCGGTTTCTCGCCGAACTTGGTCGGCTGGCTCAAGCCCTTCGGCGGAAAGTTGTCCTGGCCGTGGGAAGTACGCCCGCACAAGTTCGTCACCCAGGCCGTGCACGACAATGGCAGCAAGATCTGCCTGCAGCTGCTGCACGCCGGGCGTTACGCCTACCACCCCTTCTCGGTGGCGCCGTCCAAGCTCAAGGCGCCGATCAATCCGTTCACCCCGCGCCAGCTTTCCGCGCGTGGCGTGGAGCGGCAGATCACCGCCTATGCCGATGCCGCGCGCCGCGCGCGCGAAGCCGGCTACGACGGCGTGGAAGTGATGGGCTCGGAAGGCTATTTCATCAACGAGTTCACCGCCCCGCGCACCAATAAGCGCAACGACGCTTGGGGCGGCACGCCGGAGAAGCGCATGCGCTTCGCGGTGGAGATCGTGCGTCGCGTGCGCGAGGCCTGCGGTCCGGACTTCATCATCATCTACCGGCTTTCGTTGTTGGACCTGGTGGAAGACGGCAACCAGTGGGAAGAGATCGTGGCGCAGGCCAAGGCCATTGAAGCCGCGGGCGCGACGATCATCAATTCCGGCATCGGCTGGCACGAAGCGCGCATTCCCACCATCGTCACTTCCGTGCCGCGTGCGGCCTTCGTCAACGTCACCGCAAAATTGCGCCCGCACGTGGCGTTGCCGCTGATCGCGACCAATCGCATCAACATGCCCGACGTCGCCGAACGCATTCTCGCCGACGGCATCGCCGACATGGTGTCGCTGGCGCGTCCGCTGCTGGCCGATCCGGACTGGGCCAACAAGTCGCGCGCCGGCAAGCCGCATTCCATCAATACCTGCATCGCCTGCAACCAGGCTTGTCTGGATCACGTGTTCGAGAACAAACACGCCAGTTGCCTGTTGAACCCGCGCGCCTGCGCCGAGACGGAATTGAACTACAACAAGACCTTCGCGCCGAAACGCGTGGCGGTAGTCGGAGCCGGGCCCGCTGGCCTGGCATGCGCGACGGTCGCCGCCGAACGCGGCCATCGCGTGACCCTGTTCGACGCCTCTGGCGAGATAGGCGGACAGTTCAACTACGCGAAAAAGATTCCGGGCAAAGAGGAATTCCACGAAACCCTCCGCTACTTCACCCACAAGCTGGAGGAAACCGGAGTGGAAGTGAAGTTGGGCACCCTGGCGACCGCGCAGGATCTTTCCGGGTTCGATGAAGTGGTGTTGGCCACCGGCATCCTTCCGCGTCGGGTGGAGTTTCCCGGTTCCGATCACGCCAAGGTGGTCAGCTATCTGGATGTCCTCAGCGGCCGGGTCAAAGTCGGCGGACGTGCAGCGATCATCGGCGCTGGCGGCATCGGTTTCGACGTGGCCGAGTATCTGGTGCACGACGGCCCGCATTCCGACCAAGGCTCCCCCACCCTGGACCCGGCACGCTGGATGGCCGAATGGGGGGTGGACCCGACCTTCGAAGCACGCGGCAGCCTGGTGCCGCCCAGACCGGAGCCTCCCATGCGTGAGGTCTGGCTGCTGCAGCGCTCGCCCGGCAAGCCCGGAGCTCGTCTGGGTAAGACTAGCGGCTGGGTGCACCGGGCCACTTTGAAGGCCAAGAAAGTGCAGATGCTAGGCGGGGTCGAGTACCTGGGAGTGGACGACGCCGGCCTGAAAGTCCGGATCGACGGCATCGAACGAGCCTTGCCGGTAGACCACGTTGTGATCTGCGCCGGCCAGGAACCTCGCCGTGAGCTGCAGATCGAACTGCTCGCAGCCAGCATCACTGCCCACCTGATCGGTGGAGCCGACGTGGCCGCCGAACTGGACGCCAAACGCGCCGTCGACCAGGGCAGCCGGCTGGCCGCGGTCTTGTAGTTTCCTTCTCCCGCCGGGAGAAGGTGCCCGAAGGGCGGATGAGGGAATGGATCATCCGCTCCCGGAAAATTTCGCCGGCCAGTCGTTGCCACTCCCTCATCCGGCGCTTCGCGCCACCTTCTCCCAGCGGGAGAAGGGCAAGAGTTCAGAGTAAAGACTCCATTTTTAATCAAGCACTTAGCTTGATTGTCAAGCTCGGAGGTTCAGGCCAGGTTGGGTCTTCGGCCCTTACCTTGCGCCAACTTTTTCGGCCCGCCCCCGTTTCAACTGGCGAGCCACCCCGGCTCTGATCCCACCCTTCTGGCCGGTCCTGGGCAGCTTGTCGCAGCAGCTGCCTCCCCATGACGCCCTGACGCCGTGTCTATGCAAACGCACCTCCCCCGAAGGAGGCGCGTGGACGCTGCCAAGACGGAGCAAGGAGTTCGAATAGTGAAACTGGCTTGGATTCTCTGGCTGTCGCATATGTTGCCGCAGCCTGCCGCAGACTCGCTCTGCCTCAGCACCACCGTCTACCTGGAAGCCCGCGACCAGACCCTTCGTGGCCAGCAAGCCGTAGCCGAGGTCGCCCTGCGCCGCCTCGACAGCGGCCTGTGGGGCGACTCGATGTGCGAAGTGGTCACCGCCCGCAAGCAGTTCGCCCCTACCCTGGTCGCTCCCGGCACTCGCTTGCAGAATTCGGATGCCTGGGCCGCCTCGATCAACGTGGCCCTGGGCGCCGAACGCAACTGGGCGCTGCCGCCCGGCCAGCGCAAGGAAATCGTCCCCGGCGCCAGCCACTTCATGGCGCACAACATCGCCAGTCCCAGTTGGCGCAACGCCTACCAAGTGGCGACCATCGGCGACCACACTTTCTTGCGCGTGCAGAAACTCAAGCCTCGCTCATAACGAAGTCTCCGACGAAGCACTAACGCTCGTCATCGACAATGCCGAAACGGACTGGGAAACTCCCGGTCCGTTTTTACATAGAGAGTTTTCAAATGGGGAGTTTCAAATGGGGAGCGGCATGAAGCTCTACACCAAACCGGGAGCCTGCTCGCTCGCCGATCACATCGCCCTACGCTGGATCGGCAAGCCGTTCGACGTGCAGGTCATGGAGGCGGCCGGCATGAAAACGCCCGAATACCTGAAACTCAATCCGGCCGGCGCCGTACCCGTACTGGAAGTCGATGGTTGGGCGTTGACCCAGAACGCAGCGATCCTGAATTTCCTTGCAGACAATTTTCCGGAATCCGGACTGGGCGGCGACGGCACGCCGAGAAGCCGCGCAGAAATAAATCGCTGGCTAGCCTTCCTGAATGCCGATGTGCATCCCGCTTTTCACCCGATTTTCGGCTCGACGCGTTACTTAGGCGAAGACGCCATGATCGAGAAGAGCAAGGACAACGCACGCACGAAACTGCGCGAACTGTTCGAGCGGCTGGATGCGCAACTGGCCGGAAAGGATTGGCTGACCGGCGCGCGCTCCGTCGCAGATCCTTACCTGTTCGTCACCCTGCGCTGGGCAAGAGCAACGCGAGTGGACCTGTCAGGCCTGCAGAATCTGGAGAGCTTCTTCATTCGCATGCGTGCCGATGCCGGCGTGGCGGCAGCGATGGAAGTCGAAGGGCTCTAACGCTTTAAAGGAAGGAACTTCGAGCAACGAGGAAGATGCATCGGCATCGGTTCAAGCCTGTACTTCGGCACGCGTGCGGGCGAGCCATTCGCTGGCGAAAGTGTGGTCCTTTGCTTTGGTCAGCGCAGTGGCGATTTCAGGCAGCAGGGCGAGCAGCGCATCCACATCGGCGCACTTCTCGACCTTGAGCTGTATGAAATATCCCTTCAGCCCCATGTGCCTGCGCACCGTATCGGTCACGATCTCGTACAACCGCCGGTAGCGCCCGAAGTCGGCCGGTAGCTGCACCTCGCCGGGTAAAGGACCGGCTGCCGCTGCCAGTGTGGCGAGCGTCGGGGCTGCCGATGGCAGCGCTATTGGTGGTGCCGGCACTGCTGGCGGAGCAGCGGGCCCGTCACGCTTGACCAGTCCCATGACCAGCAACTGTTCCAGCGCATCGTCGGGCACACGCAATCCGGCCATTAGGTCGCGCAGTTGTATCTGGTCGCGCTGTCCATCGACCATCAACAACAGCGAACGCAGGGAGGCAGGCAACTTGCGGCCGCGATCCTGGATTTCCTGCTTGCCCGCATCGGTCTTGTAGTACAACTCGCCCACTCTCACTCCCCCAGACTGGCGTCTACGCGCAGTCGTCCCGTTACTGATATTTCCCCAAGTATAGGGTTGCAGAGAAGGCGCCGACGGTCCGTTATGGAGGTCACAGAAAGGCCACGGCGACACCCCGTGCGGTCGGAGTCCCCTTCGAGAGCCCCACCCGCGGTCGATGTGGCGTTGTTCGGAGCGGGAACGGACCTGCACTCCCGACAGGAATCAGAACACGTTGCCTGGCACCCGTACCGCACCTTCCATCAGCACCCGCGCGCTACGGCTCATGACCGCTTTGGCGACTGTCCATTGTCCATCGACTTGCTTCGCTTCCGCACCCACCCGCAGGGTTCCGGACGGATGGCCGAATGCGATTACCTCGCGAGTGCCGCCGCCGGCCGCCGCGTTGACCAGCGTCCCCGGCACCGCGGCGGCGGCGGCGATCGCCACCGAAGCCGTGCCCATCATCGCGTGGTGCAGCTTGCCCATGGACATCGCACGGGCCAGCAGGTCGATGTCGGCCGCATGCACGGGCTTGCCGCTGGAAGAGACATAGTCCTTCGGCGCCGCGACGAACGCTACCTTCGGCGTGAGCGGGCGCGCCGCGGCTTGGGCGACATCGTCGAGTAACCCCATGCGCACGGCGCCGTGGGCGCGGATCGCCTCCAGTTTTGCCAAGGCGGCCTTGTCTTCGTTGATCGCACCCTGCAGTTCGGTGCCGTCATAACCCAACTCAGCGGCGTCGACGAAAATGGTCGGCACGCCGGCATTGATCATGGTGGCCTTGAACGTCCCTACTCCGGGCACCTCGAGAGAGTCCATCAGGTTGCCGGTCGGGAACATCGCGCCGCCACCCTCGCCCTCGCCTTCATCGGCCGGATCCAGGAATTCCAGTTGCACTTCGGCGGCCGGGAACGTCACGCCATCGAGCTCGAAGTCGCCGGTTTCCTGTACCTCGCCATCGCTGATCGGCACGTGCGCGACGATGGTCTTGCCGATGTTCGCCTGCCAGATGCGCACCGTGCAGATCCCGTCGCGGGGGACGCGTATCGGATCGATGAGGCCGTTGGCGATCGCGAACGGACCGACCGCCGAAGACAGGTTGCCGCAGTTGCCGCTCCAATCGATAAAGCTGTCGTTGATCGGAACCTGTCCATACAGATAATCGACGTCGTGGCCTGGCTGCTCGCTCTTCGAGAGGATGACGACCTTGCTGGTGCTGGACGTCGCGCCGCCCATGCCGTCGGTGTGCTTGCCGTACGGATCCGGCGAGCCGATTACGCGCAACAGCAACGCGTCTCGCGCTTTACCTGGTAGCTGCGCGGCGGCCGGAAGATCCTGCAGCCGAAAGAACACGCCCTTGCTGGTGCCGCCTCGCATGTAGGTGGCGGGGATACTGATTTGCGGTGGATGTCGCATGGTAATGATCAGCCTGTTGAATGAATTCGCTTGAACCCCTCTCCCGTTTTACGGGAGAGGGACAAGGGTGAGGGCGCCGTTTGCGAAATAGCCAAAGCGCCCTCATTCGGCGCTTCGCGCCACCTTCTCCCGCAAGCGGGAGAAGGGTTATTCACGCTGCTTTTGATGACTCCAGGAAATCCTGCGCGAAGCGCTGCAGCACGCCACCCGCTTCGTAGATCGATACCTCCTCGTCGCTGTCCAGGCGGCAGGTCACCGGCACCTCGACCCGCTCGCCATCTTTGCGATGGATCACCAGTGTCAGGTCGCTGCGCGGCGTGCGCTCGCCGACCACGTCGAAAGTCTCCGTGCCGTCAATGCCCAGGGTGCTGCGTGTCGTTCCGGCTTTGAACTCCAAGGGCAGTACGCCCATGCCGATCAGATTGGTGCGATGGATGCGCTCGAAGCCTTCGGCAACGATGGCTTCCACACCCGCCAAACGCACGCCCTTCGCGGCCCAGTCGCGCGAAGAACCCTGACCGTAGTCGGCGCCGGCGATGATGATCAGCGGCTGCTTGCGTTCCATGTAGGTTTCGATGGCTTCCCACATGCGCATGACCTTGCCCTCCGGCTCCACCCGGGCCAGCGAGCCTTGTCTTACGCTCCCGTCCGGATTACGCACCATTTCATTGAACAACTTGGGATTGGCGAAAGTGGCGCGCTGCGCGGTGAGGTGATCGCCGCGATGGGTCGCGTAGGAATTGAAGTCCTCTTCCGGCAGACCCATTTTTTCCAGGTATTCGCCGGCCGCGCTGTCCAGCATGATCGCGTTGGACGGCGACAGGTGGTCGGTGGTGATGTTGTCCGGTAGCACCGCCAGCGGCCGCAAGCCGAGCAGCGTGCGCTCGCCGGCCAACGCTCCCTCCCAATACGGAGGACGACGGATGTAGGTGCTCTGCGGGCGCCAGTCGTACAACGGCTCCACTTTCGGGCCGTGTTCCACCCGCACCGCGAACATCGGGTTGTAAACGCTGCGGAACTGCTCCGGCTTCACCGATGCCTTGACCACCGCATCGACCTCTTCATCGCTGGGCCAGAGATCCTTCAAACGGATTTCCCTTCCCTCCACCACGCCCAGCACATCTTTTTCTATATCGAAACGGATGGTGCCGGCGATGGCATAAGCCACCACCAGCGCCGGCGATGCCAGGAACGCCTGCTTCGCGTAGGGATGGATGCGGCCATCGAAATTTCGGTTTCCCGACAGCACCGCGGTGGCGTATAGATCGCGGTCGATGATTTCCTGCTGGATCGCCGGATCCAGTGCGCCGGACATGCCGTTGCAGGTGGTGCAGGCGAAGGCGACGATGCCGAAGCCGAGCTTCTCCAGTTCGGGCAACAGGTCGGCTTCCTCCAGGTAGAGTGAGACGGCCTTGGAACCGGGTGCCAGCGAGGATTTCACCCACGGCTTGCGGCTCAGTCCGAGCCGGTTGGCGTTGCGTGCCAACAGCGCTGCTGCGATCACGTTGCGCGGATTGCTAGTGTTGGTGCAGCTGGTGATCGCAGCGATGATCACCGCGCCATCGGGCATCAGCCCGGGCAATTCCTCCCACGCGCCAGCGATGCCTTTGGCAGCCAGCTCGCTGGTCGCGACGCGCGCATGCGGGTTGGACGGGCCGGCCATGTTGCGCACCACGCTGGACAGGTCGAAATGCAGTGCGCGCTCGTACTCGACATTCTTCAAACTGTCGGACCACAGCCCGATGTGTTTCGCATAGGTTTCCACTAGACGTACCTGCGCGTCTTCGCGGCCGGTGATACGCAGGTAATCGAGGGTCTGCTGGTCGATGGAGAACATCGCCGCGGTGGCGCCGTATTCCGGGGCCATGTTGGAAATGGTGGCGCGATCGCCCAGGGTCAGCGCGACCGCGCCTTCGCCGAAGAATTCCAGATAGGCGCCCACCACCTTGGATTTGCGCAGGAATTCGGTCAGCGCCAGCACGATGTCGGTAGCGGTGATGCCCGACTGCGGCTTGCCCCCTAGTTCCACGCCGACGATGTCCGGCAGGCGCATCCACGAGGCACGGCCGAGCATCACATTCTCGGCTTCCAATCCGCCCACGCCGATGGCGAGTACGCCCAGCGCGTCGACATGCGGGGTGTGGCTGTCGGTGCCCACGCAGGTGTCGGGGAAGGCGACGCCGTCGCGCGTCTGCACCACCGGCGACATCTTCTCCAGATTGATCTGATGCATGATCCCGTTGCCCGGCGGGATCACTTCCATGTTCTTGAACGCTTGTCGGGTCCACTCGATGAAGTGGAAGCGATCCTCGTTGCGGCGATCCTCGATCGCGCGGTTCTTGGCGAACGCATCCGGATCGTAGCCGCCGCATTCCACCGCCAGCGAGTGATCAACGATCAACTGCACCGGCACGACGGGATTGACCTGGGCTGGATCGCCGCCCTGCTCTGCGATTGCGTCGCGCAGACCCGCCAGGTCGACCAGTGCGGTCTGGCCGAGGATGTCGTGGCAAACCACCCGTGCTGGGAACCAGGGAAAATCCAGATCGCGCTTGCGTTCGATCAATTGCCGCAGCGATGCGGTCAATGCAGCCGGATCGCAACGACGGACCAGATTTTCAGCCAGCACTCGCGAGGTGTACGGCAGCCTGTCGTAGGCGCCGTGCTGAATGGCTTCCACCGCAGCGCGCGCGTCGAAATAGTCCAGCGAGGTGCCGGGCAAGGGTTTGCGGTACTGGGTGTTCATGGTTGGCGATCCGGTGAGATTTGCTGGCCGACTGGCAAGGTTGATCGACGCATCGGCGACCAGGGCTGACGCCCTGTCCACTTGTTCTGTTAGCGCTTGTCGAGCGGCACGAAGGCGAGGTCTTCCGGTCCGGTGTAGTTCGCGCTGGGACGGATGATCTTGCCGTCGATGCGCTGCTCGATCACATGCGCGCTCCAACCGCTGGCGCGGGCGATGACGAACAGCGGGGTGAACATCGCGGTGGGCACGCCCATCATGTGGTAGCTGACCGCGCTGAACCAGTCCAGGTTAGGGAACATCTTCTTGATGTCCCACATCACCGTCTCCAGACGCTCGGCGATGTCGTACATCTTGCGGCTGCCCTGCTCGTCCGACAGTTCGCGCGCCACTTCCTTGATCACCTGGTTGCGTGGATCTCCGGTGGTGTAGACCGGGTGGCCGAAGCCGATGATGACTTCCTTGCGGTCGACACGCGTCTTGATGTCCTGCTCGGCCTCGTCAGGCGATTCGTAGCGCTTCTGCACCTCGAACGCGACTTCGTTGGCGCCGCCGTGTTTGGGGCCGCGCAACGCGCCGATGCCGCCGGCGATCGCGCTGTACATGTCGCTGCCGGTGCCGGCGATGACGCGGCAGGCGAAGGTGGAGGCGTTGAACTCGTGCTCCGCGTACAGGATCAGCGAAGTGTGCATCGCCTGCACCCACGAGTCGCGCGGCTTCTCGCCATGCAGCAGATGCAGGAAGTGGCCGCCGATGCTGTCGTCT
>Ga0307513_10004021_pt1 | contig 19728 bp, 17 predicted proteins | sample 15_EM_MG_FD_202174 | JGI IMG/M metagenome (GOLD analysis project Ga0307513, IMG submission 202174) | Populus trichocarpa ectomycorrhiza microbial communities from riparian zone in the Pacific Northwest, United States - 15_EM | ecosystem: Host-associated > Plants > Roots > Unclassified | place...
GAAGACGCATTGCGGTGATGCGTTGTGGGAGCTCTGGGCGCTCTTGGTATTCGTGCACCCTCTTGAGGATGCGGTTTATAAGTGTTCTGTGGCGTCTTGTCATCGGGTGTTGCACCCGCAGTCTCCATCATGTCACTCTTCTCCAACACGCTGCTGACCCTACCTTCTACCCACAGCCAGTCCTCTTCACAATGTGCTTTGGCAATGAGCTCTTCTTCGTCTCGCTCTACCTGATGAAGTACGACCACACGCCGCTCTCCGCGCTCCTCCCTCCCGTGATCTTCTCGGCCCTGCCACCCTCAGTGCAGTACTACGTGTCACGCATCAGCTATGGACAATGGTTGGCACTGATCAGCGCGCCCATTAGCCTCGGGAAGAACATTGTGAATGTTGTGCAGGCTTGGAAGGCGAGTAAGGTCTTGGTTGGTGTGGATTTGGCGGAGAGGGCGAAGGAGAGGGCTATTCAGGAAGGAAGAAAGAAATGAGGGGTTATGGTTCTCCGGGTATTTGTATCCGTGGTGTGGAGAGCGGGATGGGAGTAAGGTATCGTTGTTCACCGCTGGGGACCGACCTGATATGCCTTTGCGTATCTGGGGAAGGCGGATCTCGATGTACTTAGTACTTTCCCCCGTCTACTTTTGCGCGAGTCTGGATTCGGTTGACATAAATAGATTTCTTGTTATTTACGCGCACTTTCTTACATAGTGGAAAACATAGTGGTCAGTTCGTACATAAGCGAGTGTAACGCCCGCCGCTGGGGGTACAAATAAACCATTATAAGCGGAATTGTGGATCTCGTGGCGGGGTTGGAGAGGTGGTGAGCAAGCGAGGCATGCACTACATAATAAGATACGCTGCTGGTGGTTCCTGCCGAACATGCTTGGATCCTCCCCTACCCGACTTCCGAACCCTTTGCGCTCATAGAAGTCTCCGAAAGTCTATTGACTGCCCACTCACGCAGTTTCGAGACCGAATCTTAGATGAACTCAATTGTCGTGTCCAGGTTTCATGCCCTCCACAACTACCCACCAAGCCAGACGGAGCGAGCGCCAATTGAAGCACTGCTAGCATCATACGAGGCAACCAAGACAACCTCGGTCCAACAACTGGAGGCAAAGCCCTCGAAGCCCAGTCCGACTTTGTAATCTCTTGGTCATTGTCTTACTACATCATAGCAGATCCCCTCCATGTATATAAAAGGAGAACCCCTGTACGCCCAAAAAACACCTTGTCTTTCCTCACTTTTCTACTTTCTGTTCGGTTTGTGTGCTTTATAGCTCGTCTAAGTCGTTCGCCGGTTACTTGTGGCCTCTGGTATGCCCAATCGCCGCTCTCGCCGACTTGTACAGTCTTCCTGGAGCCTATTCGCATTAAGTTTTAAGGGGTTCTGCCCTCGTCGGCTTTGGTTCACTTACATGCAGCCCGGCGATCCATGGACGACCATTTACCATGCTGTGCTCCTCTTCCGACTTGGTATCTCAACGGACGGTATATCCATTGTCATCCTCGCGACCTTATCTATCAACGGATGGTTATTTACCTTGTCGCTCCTCCATCCCCCCTCTCCTTCGGCCCTTACGCTCTCACGTCTCGAGATCGTGCCTGGTACCACTGTGTATATTCCCACCTTACTAGCTACATTAATTTCTATACCTCTACTTGCAGCTTTATTGTTACACATGGGCTTTGAGACCCAACTTCGTAGCTAGCTGATAGGAATAAAGGAACGTGATATCAAATTTCTGACTTGCATTAAGATGTCAAGGCATGCAGATGATAAGTATGCGCCGTAGGAAATGGTTTTAATAGACGGCGGGGCCAAACTGGGAATACTTCACTAGGAACCAAGAGAAATTGCAGACGAGAGACTCAATGGGATCTTCTAGGACAAGCAACGGGAAGGTAACTTGTCATTGATAGACGGATTGAAGCGCCATCCCTCATCAACGGCTTTCACGATGGGTTTCTCAAGCCAGTCCATCAATGGTGGCTGACCATCATCACGCGTGGCATGTATATAAGTACCAAGCGTATAGATTTGAAAGGGCTTGACCGAAAATTGCGCAACGGTGGGAGTGAGACAAACAGGTTTTAATTTTGCCACCGACCAACGACATCAGCTCTCCCCTTCGTGCCCGAGTATGCCACGAGCGCTCGTGCAGACAAGTGCCAAGCCGCCTCCCGAACTACCTCGTCTCCGCCCTCGCAAGACGTATCGCAGCGATGTCCAAGCGCCAGCGCCAGCGCGGAAGCCGTTGACCGTGGCTGAACAAGAGCGCCTCCTCCGCGTTGGCCTTCCTTTAGAGCTGTGGAAGGAGATTATGCGCCATGCCACAAGTGTTGAACATGAATTCGAGACGTGTGGTTTCGATGGAAGGAATTATACCTTTGAATACTCAGCAAGTTACAAAGCCGATTGGTACCAAGCATTTCAAACACGCTTGAGTCTCGTTCTTGTGTGCAAGTCCTGGAACAACCTCGCATCCGAATATCTCTATCGCTCTATTCTGATCACCCGGTCAGCGAGCGAATTTATTCGACTTGTCCTTCGACTCGTCAATAATGGCATGGTCAAGCATGTTCGAAGGCTCTCTGTGTATTCATTCAATGGCTCCAATGCCCCGAAATCATCCTTTCTCAACGCAATTGCTCAATTCCCACATCTTCGTGTGTTAGAAATCCCACCTCGCAAGATGTTCAGACCAGAGGTTGAGCAAACACACATAACGACTCTATGCGCATCGTTCAAGGGTTGGTCCGCCTTCGAAACCCTTACATTTCTCCCTCACCTCCAGCACCTTCGTTTTTCCCTGTATGGGTATCTGGCTAGCAGCTCGAAAGTCAAGTTAAGCCAACTTAAGACTCTCCACGTTGAATCATATCACACTATCCTTCCATTCTACGAGTGGCTCGACCTTCCGAACCTCCATACCCTAATTGTCTACCACCTTTATGCGACCTATCAGCTGGAGTTGGTACAGCACTTCCTCCCTCACATTCACGCTCTTGGTTTTCACCGCTTTGGACTATCACCGCCTCCAAATAGTACTTCTGCACCGTCCCTTACATCGGTCATCTTCCGCAATCCTCGTGTGAGTTGGCGAGATATTGTTCTCATCGCACCGTTGACGACGATTGAAGAAGTCCATTTATCACTGGAAGCGGACGTGCTCCTGCAAACTTTCCAATACCCCATTGGCTTTGACAGTCGCTTTGCAAGTATGTTCGCATATATTGAAAACCAGAGTGTCATGCCAAAATTGAGTTGTGTGTACACCGACCTCACCACTAACACGCTGCGTATTTTGAAACCCGAACTGAGGGATGCACTCCGTGAGTGGTTGACAAATATGAAGAAACGCGGAGTCATGGTGATGACATACATCAAAACATCAAGATACGCAGACCATAGGCACTGCTCTCTCGAGGAAGCTTGGGACGCAGAACCGCATTGGGAATTCTGGGAACCGACTGGTTCTCTGAAAGAGATGCGCAAATGGGATCTTCTAGCAAAGTCAACGGGACGGAATAATATGACTTGGAGAGTCACAAAGGATGGCTCTGAGTGCCAATGGTTTGAAAAAACTTAGGGGTGACAGCAGACATCATCCGGGCTTTCCACATCTATCCCACTCCTCTTCGACCCCTTTACCTACATGTCCTCACACGTATGTATCTAGTCAACCCCGCCATTCTTAGTATGGCCCAGGGTCATGGCTGGAGTTTGCCCCTCTCGGCGTGCTCCAATAGTAATTGGTTTCAGACTTACAAACTTATGATAATGAGGTCGATATAACCGATTGTTCACTCAAAAGCATTCAAATTGCCTCCTCGCCCCCAGGACTTCCAATCGCATGATGTGCCTGCCACGACTCGTCCTGACCGCTGATAAACAATTCCTGACAAAACAGTAAAAATTACGACTCAGGGGTAGCACTTAGGTAGCACAGTGTTCGGATTATTTTAGAATACAGAGCGTTCAAGTTGAACGAGCGCCGTTCGGCAGGCTCCACAAAGCAAGCTACTCACCTGGACTCCGGCACGATCTTGTATTTACCTTAAGTGTGTTGGAGCCATCTTAACATCTTCCTAGGTATGAGTCGCTCTCATATCCTCTCATTGGCCCTAGCTTGACATGTATTCCGACCGCTTTTCACAAGCTAAGACTAGCGGCCATTAACATTTACTGAGCAAAACGTTGAGCCTCTACTCTTATGGCTTCAATCTGGACCCGACGTGCTCGAAATCTACCCGCTCAGCAGAGCGAAATCACAGCGCTAGAAACTCTGCTCAAAGAGGATGTAGAGTACATAAGCCTGATTGAAAACCGTCAAAGGGCACTTGAAGGGCGTATATCTGAAGCAGAAAATGCGGCGAAAGCATTTTCTCAGTGCATAAATGCCACAGATGCATTCAGGGGCGTATATGCGGCAAATTCCATCTCAGCTAAGGCATTTGAAGAGCAAATCACAAAGGCCTTAGAGGTCCATTCCTGCTATTCTGGCATCTTGACGGCGATACCATCCACTGGAGAACTGCTTGCCACATGGAGCGATATCCTCAGACTGACTGACGAAGTCTCTGCCTGCTTAGATAGAGCAAGGATGCAAGCCGAGGTGCATCTACAACTGTGTGGTGTTGAGCAGGTTGCCCATGAATCTGCCGCTGCAGCAACGAAGCAAAGTCTTCAAGCCATAGGTGGGAATTTGTCCGGCTTAAAGAGCAGTATATCACAAAGGAAGAAAAAGCAATATTCCATTCGCTGCTTACCAACAGAACTGCTCCAACAAATATTCAATACGCTCGTTGAGGAGAAGCAAGTATCCCTTAACGGTCGTCTCAACGCTTTTCCATCTTCTCCAAAGGCATATTATACGGACCCAGCGGGCATGTGGAAGACCATCAACTTCGTCCCCATAATCCTTTCCGGAACGTGCAAACGTTGGCGCGACATCTGTGAGTCGACACCCAGCCTATGGCGTTTTATTCGTATCCCAACTACCCTCCACCCTAATTTTAACCCATGGCTGATCGGGGAATTACCCTTCGCGCGCTCTATCGCGAATACTAATGGCCAAAACCTCGAAATTACCCTCTACCCCTCTCTCAAAGCGGAAACAGTTACACAGGCTATTTCCTCCATTCATTCAGGGCATTCTATTGCCCAGTTGAACATAGTCGAGGATGTCATTATACCCTCTGCTTTTTCCAATGCACTCCGCGTGTTGTTTATAGGGCATTCGGGTAGCTCTGAGGTAAAGGCAGTCAATCTAGTGCCTACCAAGCTTCAAAGTGCACGGCATATCTCCTGCATCGAACGACTCCCGTCAATACGGAATGGACCGCTCCTGCTGCGCAGTCTCCACATCGCGTTGACCAAATCCTGTGTATTTCCGGATCTTGGACAGCTCCTCAGCAATTCACCCGTGCTTGAGGTCCTCAAACTCTGGTTCTATGCGGGGATCACATACGAGGCACACACGGCCTATACCCATCATAAGCTCCATACCATTAGTGTCACTAGTTGCGCTCTTCCCATCCTGCAATTGTCGATCCGTGATGGGCTCTCGATTCCTGCATTTCGACATTTCCTGCTCCCTGATGTCGATAAGACATTTGCGTATCTCAGCGCAGGCAATAATGCAGCGACATTTGCCCTCGTAACGCATCTTACGATAGACGCTGTGTCTTCTTCGCAAGGGAGCGTCAAAATTCGTGCTCTTTTGGACGTAATGACTGCCCTTATGGGGCTGCAGTTGAATGGGACAGCGGTTGGGCCAGGGTTGAATGCGCTATCTCGAGAACCCTTGATTCGTATCCCTTCAATTGCTCTCTGTGACTCGGATGCCAGTTGTGCACCGCTGCGAGAATATCTTGCAAAACTTGCTGAAGAACCACAGGACGTGGGTGACGCTCGATTAGTTAAGATTACATGGGAAAATTGTCCTCTTTTTTTGAGGCATTATGGTGCAACTTCTGGGAATTTTTCTTCTGGGCCTACGGAGTCAGCAACGTAAAGTGGCGCAACCCGGCTGTCACTGAGCATTTTGATATTCTAAGATGCATTTATGTCATGTCATAAATTTTTTCTCTCTCTTTCTTATGAGTGTCCGCTATGAATGTTGTAGCCTCAGCTTGAATAGTATTTACCAAGGTGTATTCGATTGCTTTACAGTATCGAGATGTTGAGACGATTGTAACCTCAAACTACCAGTTATGTGTATCATTGGGCACCGATGTGGTGAACTACAATACACGAGTGGGTGTGTGGTGAGTGTGGCACCAGAGATCTTATATGGCCCGAGGCAGTGTGGTATAACCGCTGTTTGGTCTATGTTGCGGAGCACGGTCCAAGTCTATGAACGGCGGGGGCTAAGCCCGCTGCTATATGTCCCTACAGGTCCGCTCCTCTCTTATTATGTAGCCCGCGGTCTGGTCCCCTTTCCCATCTCCATCCTAATTTCGTCTCCCTGTATTTATAGACCACATACAACCCGAAAAGTCAAAAAAAAACTCAGGAAAGGTATAAATTGTTATGGGAGGAACAGGATCTGCCCGTGTGCGGCTTCCAGCTCTCCCATTGGATATTGGCGCGGCCGGGGAGCTGGAAGGCAGGCCGTGTTCATATAAGACTATCCAGAATACCGTGTTATCAACCTATTTATCCTACCTAGTTATTAGCGGATAATTCTTGAGAGGGAAGCATAGTCCACCCGACATATCGCTTCTATAGGTTTAAAACATTGCTTCATGGAGAGAGAACTATCAGATACCAATTCCTATGTATAATCAGAAAATACAGTTACTATTGACTTCTTTTTCGAGTGCCTTCCAACCGTCTAGGCCTTAACCTCTGCACTCGTCTTTTTCGTCGCACCGATCTCGATGCCAGAAATACCACGATCACCATCGCCGTTTGTGTTTTTCTTCTTATTCTCTACTTCGGAGATGCCATTCATACCGCCGATGACCCCTAGACCACGCAGCGAGTAGAAGTTCAACGGAATGCCGATGAGTGCCGTAGCAAAGCATATCCAACCAGCAACCTGGTATCCCTCCAACAAGGTATCGAGAGAGGGTAGCGAATCCCGGGATTTGTTTACCGTGACGGTCGTCGTGATCGCAGACGTGACGGCGAGGCCGACGGCTGTAGATATCTATAGGGCTAGTTTCAGCAAACGAATATCATGGTGGAGGAGGGCACGTACGCGAGTGACAGTTGAGAACAGCCCTCCAGCCAACGCTTGGCTCTTTGCGTCCATGAAAGAGATGGTGAACAGATTACCGACGATAAAGATTGTATCAGCTGCCGGCATGAGTATCAAAGCGAAGAATGCGTTTTGCCAGTAGGAGACTGTTGGGTCGATGGTTGCGAAAATGGCACCCGAGGCCTGATGAGAGGAGATGAGGAGGTCAATATCAGAAGGTTAAAAGGGACCGAAGGCACATACGACAGTTGCTACCACTCCGAAGCCTCCAAGCCACGAGCTCGAGACGTACTCCACGAGCCAGCCAGACAAGGTATTGACGAACATACCAGAGAGCGATTCAGGGATGAAGCGCATACTAGTCTCCATGGGACTGAGCTTCTGGACATCTTGGAAGCTTCAATTGAATGTTAATATGAAGGGTCAAGGTTGCAAGGGAGGGGTGGACGCACTAAAGAGTAATGAAATACTGCTGTACATTGAAGCTCCACCACACGAGGAAGACGAGGGCGAAGAACGCTCCGACACGGGGTTGTTTGAAGATGCTCATGGCGAGCAGCACTGACTTGCCACGCTTTTCTTGCCGTATTTCCCATTGAACGAACATTACAAGAAGGAAAATCGAGAGGGAGAAGAGTGTGGGGATATATGCGACTCGCCATCTATAAAGGGTTATAAGGTGTTGTCTATTTGGACAGAAGAATTGCTCCACTCACCCGACATTCTGCGAATGACTGAACACAGAGAGGTCAATACTTCCTCCATAGTCCTTTGATGAAAAATCCTAAGACTCACGAGAGCGCGAAGATGAATAACACCAAGCCGCTGGTGCTCAACAGGACACCGAGCCAATCGAGTTCTCGATCATACTTTACCGTATCCTTGGGTACGGATACGGCGGCCATGACAACGAAGATCATACCCAGCACGGCTTGGAGGACGAAGATATATCGCCAGCCGTGTTCCAGGGAACAGAGGAAGCCGGCGGAGAGGAGTCCGAAGATGAACCCTACGGATTGACCGGCTGCTAGTACGGCTATCGCCCGGTTCTTGAGCGTGCCGCGGAGATTGCCTCCTAAGATTCCCATGCCTGCGGCGTGACGGAGATAAGACGGACGCAAGGGATTGTATAGATGACAAACGTACCTGCTGATGTCATCATCGCCGCACTTATCCCGAGGAGTGCCGTCATGATATTGAACGAGATGGTTTCTAATCCATCCATTAATTAATTACGCGGGTGAGAAAAACATCTGGCGTACCTTTGGTGAAAATGGGTGGGACGCTAAGGAGACTGAAGAGTGCTGCTCCTATCAGGAAGACGGTGCGGCGACCATATTTGTCCGCCAGACGGCCAGTAAGCAAGAGCAGGCAGCCATAGGTAAGACTAGGATCTCGATCAGTTAAACAAGACGGTGGGGTAATAGGATGGACGAACTTATATGCTTGTAGCGGCCATGCCAAGTCTGCCTGGGTAAAGTTTAGATCGTTCCCGATGGAGGGGATTGCCACTGTCATCGCGCCGTTGGAGTACACCTGACTTGCTATTCAGTATACTGGGCTATTTTGGAATCGTAGAGAGCGACGTACGTTGAGAAAAGTTGACCCAGAGATTGCTCCGATCATGAGGTAGGCCCGCCACCCTGATATGTACCGAGGGGCGGTGACATGGGCGGCATCATCACAATTGGGGACATAAGGGGACTCAATTTTGCAAAGAGCCTGGTGCTCCGTCGAAGTGGATGTCGAGGGAGACGGAGGAGCGCTGGGACCGGGCGTAGAGGGGACTTCCATGGATAGAGTGGGGAAAGACAGACGACTACCTTGTGGTGTGCAGTACCAGTCATTTTTATACTCGACCAGGAGCTTAGAAATCCGGGCATGACTGTTGAGAAGTCGGAGCATCCACACCGACTGGTCGGGAATATTACGGCGTAGATATGGTACAGATGGCCTCATTTACATGGTGGGTGGCGAGGATTGGTGCGTAACGTAAGCCACAAACGATTGAGACGAGTGCCGACCCGGACATCGTGACTGAAAAAAAAACCGAGGCGAGGTAGAGTGAGACAGAGAGGGCAGGGCTGATGCCCTCCTGTACGGGGAAATGATCACACAAACGCATCGTTTTTTGGCTTGTGGGTGTCGAGCGGTGATTAGGCGTAGGTTCTGAGAGTGCGGTCTTTGTGACCACTCGTCTGTTTGAAAGGCAGGGGTGAAATTTGTTGTATTGAGAAGAACATACGTCAGGCATGCTGTATTCGTTACCCCTGGGCTTACGGCCATGGCAGCAAGTTCTCAGGGGACGCATGACTTCCCCACTGGTCCGGCACGGCTCAAGCAAAAGACAACATGTCAGGTACGTGGTCATCAGCTCAAAACCTTCATCTTACATGTGCGCAGCTTCTAGTCTCAAAAAGGGGCGTGCGGTGGGAGGCGGCAGTCAATCGTATGTTTGGCCAAACAACACGGACGCGTCCAAGGTCGGAACGCTTGAACCGGTACGCATACGGTGATGCCAGTGCGAGTGTTGGAGAGCATCTCCAGGGTGTCTCTCGATAAATGGAGGAATGTACGCTTGACATTTTGAAAACCTCAATATGGATATGAATGAGTCCTTTCGGCTTCTCGTCCATATTATATGAAAGCAGATAAACACATTCTGCACACACCTCGAACACGGGGGCATGCGGGACGACACTCTTGAGCGGATCGCGTTTGGTGGTGGTGCCTTTGTGCTTGCTACGGTTCGCCACCACTAGTAGTGCCGTTTTCCTCCGATAAAGTCGACTCCTGCAATGGCGGTTGTACCTGCGGTTCCACGCCGGGAAGGGCTTCTACCCTTGACCTGACGGTCAACCACCGGAGCTCCCATCTCAAGCCAGTCGATCCTTTACACACGCCAGCGTCCTCCTACAATAGGGTCTGGCCAGGGGTTCAGAGGCGTATGTCGAACTCCTTGTGAGTTGGACTGAAAGCGGTCATTGTTTACTCGCAGCAGCCCCGTCCACCTGCGTACACTATTTAGCAGATGTGCGACTCACCCCCACTAGTTCTCACTCCACACAAAAGGGGCGCCAGAAGGCCAAGAGCGTGGGCGTCCCCCACCGCATCGGATCCAAGTTCCGAACGAATTTACGCCCGAGCGGTGTCATCGCGCCGGCTTCTCTCATTCGTGCTGGTGCCCTTGGCCCCCGTGTATTCTGGAATGGACCCGCGAGAAGGACAGAATTTGTGGGAATATCCTTGTTTTTTCGGCGCGACGTCCGAATCAGGCAGGTGGGTGGCGAAAATCAGATTGCGCCCTAGATTGCGGCTTTTCGTTCCGTGCTTCCGCACTGAATTATAATGCGATATTTTGGGATATTTTAGAATATTTTAGAGTGTCTAACGTCACCCCTGCGGGCTCAGCGCTGCAGGCGACCTCTGAGCGTCGCCTGGGGGCCTGCGCCCGTCATCCGAGGCGGCGGCGGAGAGGACAGAGGGGAAGCTAGGGATGGCATCTGTGGATCATGTGTGTGGATCGAGAAACTGGCGCTGAGGGCCCATTTCAGACGTCATGGGTTTGGCCCAAATCTGGGTTGCCTCCTTCCCCTGGCCCACGTTCTCCCGGTGCTCAATTCCACAGCTCCAAGCCTTCCGCGGATCAGATACACTCGTCCCCTTCCGAACCACGTTTGCCTGTGCAACTCGCCCACCTGAAAAGGACTGACCCATGGCCGCCCAGCATGAGACCGCCCGTCCGCCCGCGCTGTCCCGCACGCACACCAAGGCCTATCTCCCAGACGACATGGACTTCGGCGCATCCAAGCACCTCATCGTTGTATCCAACCGCCTCCCCGTCACCATCTCAAAGGATGCACACGGCGAGTACCACTTCAAAATGTCCTCGGGCGGTCTCGTCTCCGCCCTCAGCGGCTGCAAAAAGTCGCTCTCCTTCACCTGGATTGGCTGGCCTGGCTTTATGATCCCGCTCAAGGATCGGCCACTCGTCGACAAGCGACTCAGGGATGAGTACTCATGCCAGGCCGTCTACCTCGCAGACGACGTCGCCGACAAGCACTACAACGGCTTCTCAAACTCCATCTTGTGGCCCCTCTTCCACTACCACCCCGGCGAAATGAACTTCGACGAGTCACACTGGCTCGCGTACCGTCAGGTCAACTTCAAATTCGCAGAGGCCGTCCGCACCCAGGTCCGCAAGGATAGCATGGTCTGGGTGCAGGACTACCACCTCATGCTCCTCCCCATGTTCCTGCGTGGCATCATCAACGGCACCCCCGACGTAACTGGCGACGTCAACATCCATGACGAAATCAGCTGTCTAAAGCGCGGCATCTCTAACGCTGATCTCCCTATACAACAAGACGACTTCGCCAACGTCAAGATCGGGTTCTTCCTGCATACTCCATTCCCGAGTTCTGAAATCTATCGGTACGTCATGGGCCGCTCGATCGGCGAGGAGCGAGGCGCTGATAACATCCCGAATAATAATAAACTACAGTATCCTCCCAGTCCGTCGTGAAATTCTGTTGGGCATTCTCCATTGCGACCTCATCGGTTTCCACACTTACGACTATGCTCGCCATTTCCTGTCGTCCTGCACGCGTGTTCTCGCGCTTCCCACTATGCCCAACGGTGTTCAGTTCAATGGGAAGTACTGCCACGTCGGTACCTTCCCCATCGGTATCGACCCCGAACAGTTCGTCGATGGTGTCAAGAAACCGAAGATCAAGGCGAGAATCGAGGAGCTCGAGAGGAGATTCGGCGGCGTCAAGTTGATTGTTGGTGTTGACCGATTGGATTACATCAAAGGGGTACCGCAGAAGATGACTGCGTTCGAGCTGTTCTTGGAGCAGCATCCGGAATGTATCGGAAAGGTGCGGTTCACACGGCCACTGCGTATCGATATCCTCAAGGATCGCCCTATTTTATAGGTTGTATTGGTACAATTGGCAGTGCCCTCAAGGCAGGACGTCGAAGAGTACCAAAATCTCCGGTCGATAGTCAATGAACTAGTCGGACGAATCAACGGCCGTTTCGGTACTGTGGAGTACACGCCGATTCACTACATGCACAAGAGCTTGCCATTCGATGAGCTCACTGCTCTGTACGCGGCGAGCGATGTCTGCCTCGTCTCGAGTACTCGTGATGGTATGAACTTGGTACGTCGGATCCTTCGTAAGGCCCTGACAGTCTTGAATCTCTAACTCGTGGCTGTACCTAGGTCTCTTATGAGTTCATCGCGTCGCAGCAAGAGCGCCAGGGTGTGATGATCATCTCCGAATTTGCGGGTGCCGCACAAAGCTTGAACGGAAGTATCGTCGTCAACCCCTGGGACTCGCAGCAGGTGGCCAATGCTATTCACGAGGCAGTAACGATGGACGCAGAGACTAGAAAGGCGAACCATCAGAAGTTGTTCAAGGTATACCCTTCATCCTCCTTTCAGTGATACTACTGACACAGCCACTTGTCACGCAGTACGTCGACAAGTACTCTGCAATGTACTGGGGCACGTCGTTCGTCGGTGAACTCGGACGGATGCGACCAAATGTCCCGCTGATGCTGCCAAAAGTCTACGAATCGGAGAACCAGCTAGAGGAAGACGCACAAAAATCGCCTCACGCCGATGTAGGGCTATAGTCCGCCTTCACTTTCAGTTCCGATTTGCGCCCATTTTTTTCACACGCCGCCCTCTTTTTCGCGCAGCTTCAGCTTCGGCGAGCGGCAGTGCACTCGCCCAGGCCTCCACCTCGTCCACTCGCACCACAACCCCCACCCTCGCCACCAGCACGACCGCCAGCACGACCAGCACCAGCAAAGTCGTCGAAATTATCCCTGCCACCCCCAGTCGCGGCCGCATACCCATGGCCATTTGGAACCCAGGTGGTTGTTGGACTCGTTGTGTTGTTTATTTTTAGTTTTTTGTCGAATTGGTTTGATGTTTCATAGACGCTAACTCAAAATATATGTGCAATCCAGACGTCGGTTCGGGCATTCACCCCTTGAGGCCATTGCAGACCGGCTGTTGACAGTTGGCAGCGCGTCCATTTGTGCCGTGCATAGAGACGTCTGGATGAGAGTACCCGTTGCTATGAGCTGTCGAGTATATTTTAGACACACCCGCTCCCTCGTACGTGGCTTTCTCTCCTTGTAGGACCTATAACGCGAATATTTTGCTGACGAAAAGCTTCAGAAACAGTATGCCTGCCGCCCCCAACACACCGCCGACGGAAGCTGAGATGAGAGCCCGCAGGTCCATCCTCGCTCGAGAGGTTGCGTTGAGGGACTACCTACAGAGGCAGCACCTTGAATTGGAGAACGAAGTTTCCGAAGCAAGGGAGTCCGCTGCTGCCTTGATGGATTGCAAGTTGGCGAGCGAACGAGTGCAGCAGGCATTGGCGGCGCTGAAAATTGCTATTAAAGAAGTGAAGGATTCGGTATCGATGGCGTTGGACATCCATGACGCTCAAGTGGACGTGGAAAATGAACATTTGACATATACCCACGTCAGAGGTGCCTGGGACGGGTTTACCCCACACCTCGAGACAATCGCCCATCAGCTCGATAAAACCAGCATTGCTACTGGAGCACATATCCTTAGGGTCTCCGACCAAACCGATGCCTACTACCTCGTCGCTGATTGCACGCGAGATTCTATCAATACCCTCGCTTTGAGTCGAGACGCGTTATCGGCTAGTATACTTTCCAAAGCGAGAGGCTTGACTTCTATTCTCCATGTCCCGTACGACGTACTCCCCATGATCTTTCAATTCGCCGTGGAAGAAGAGCGCAAGATGCTTCGCGCGGAATTCACCTCCCCAGAAGTCAACTTCGAGCGGCTGGAACATATGACAAGGTCGATCCCAAAGTGCTCTTTCACCCTCGCGGCGGTATGCCGGCGATGGCGAAGCATTGCGTTGGACATGCCAACGCTTTGGTCTTACTTGCGAGCGCCAACCTGGATTCGCACTCCGCCTTCAACGGAAGGGGAGAGGCCATTGTATCGCGGGGTTGGAAAGTCAGCGTATGATTGTTCTCTTCAGCGTGCGAAAAAGACGCCGCTGGAACTCGTCCTCTACCCCTTCTCGCCCGAATCAAGCGAGTTCCTGATGGGGCTGCATCCCGGTTCAAGGCCAGTACAGATACACATTGTCCGACTAACCAATATTCCTAGTTGGTTGCCCGTCTGTCATCGCCTCTCAGTATATGGCGCTGGGCGTCCTCCCTCGTGGAATGGAGCCGACGATCTCAAAGCCATAGTATTTCCAGTGCGCCCTTATTCACCCATCGAGCTCACCTGCACCAACGTCATTCCGTCATTCAACACACCCTTGAATTCACAGAATTTTACATTCCGCTCTGGAGCTAGTCCCCAGAACCTCAACATTAAGCATCTCTCCGAGAAGCTCCCTCACCTTCGGACACTCCAGCTCCTACTCCCAGATTTCACTCCCACATCGGTAACACCTTGGACCTCCACACAAACTTGGGCCTCATTGACAACTCTTGCCATCACCTCTTCGGCACTCCAGTGTCTGGCTACCGGGGCTCACGAAGAACTAGTACTCCCACATCTGACTACCGTCATTCTTGCCAATATGTTCCCCTCATTCATACCACCAGATAGTGAGAGCATCAAATCCATCTTCCGAACGGTTACATTATTGGAGATTCTTGACGTTTCAGCAACGGTCAGGTCCTCCGACTTGCGCGTCTTCATTGATTGGATGAGAGTACTGGAAAGTATCACCATCCATGGGTTAGCAGTGGAGAAGACTGTGGAAGCACTTAGCGTGGTTCCAGTGAAAGCGATGACAAAACTCGTGATAAAGCACAGCACATCCGATGGGGCTGGGTTGAATAATTATGCCGCCCTCTTATGCGGAGACAATGCTCAACTGCCACATGTTTCTTTTATCGATTGTCACTTTGTACCAGCTGAGGTGCGGCAATTGTTTGTCCAATAGCTGTACTTATTCCAGCATTTGAATATACCTCATGGGCGGTACGCATATGCGTAATTTATTTGCTGAGAGCGTTTATGGAGTCAAAGTAAATGCGACAATCCTACCTCCGATTCTCTCTTCACAGAACGTTTCCTGTCGCTGGCACTACACAGGTTATATCGTGTATGTGGAAATAATGCAATGCGCACTACTCAACGGGCCCCCTCGTCAGATGCCGCCGCTTCCAGAAGAAGAATTAACATTGGGCTGTATGCGGCTGTACGTGCTGGAGGCGCCGGATTGGAAACGTAACATTGTCACGAATAACAAATTAACCTACCTCTCCCAGAACTTAATCACGCTGCGCGACATATGGAAAATCAGATAAATAATAGCATTACAACAATAACAGTATCACACCACCTCCAGGATACGAAATGATACATCATCGGATTGTTCACGTGTCAGTCATATGAGGCCGAAGGCTCAGGTAATCATGTTAGTACTGTAGCAGCCTATGACCATAGGCCCCGATCATCGATTAGGTCATAATACACTTCTCCTGTTCGTTTTGCCTTCGGTGTGTGTCGTCATAGCTTGTTACCCAACCTGTATATAAAAAGGGAATCCTCTACATGTGACGGCTTATTATCACCTCGTCGAATGTCTGTACTGGTGCCCACCTTCAGCATCGTCCTATGGTTTCGCACCTGGATATTTGTCCATAGTCCACCGGCCCAAGTGTGCTATAAGGGATTTAGCTGTACTCCTTTGTTTGATTGGCTCATCACTGACCATCCTATCTTGGACGTCCTGGCAGTTCGCGTTGATCGCCGGTAAGATGGGAAGTATGAAAGTAAAACCGCAGAGCGATGGTGCAAGTAGAGGACCATAATAGAGATGAAGCTCCCCAAGACAACCAAGAGGTTTGAGGATTGTGAAGTAAAGGGACAAACAGAGCAATAGCAACGCTAGGTGAATAAGGTTGCAAGAGCGACTGGACAAATGGCTGTCCGTTGATAATCGACGCCCTGAGGGTACTCGACTATGCCGTCCGTTGAGATGTCTGGTCGCAAGGATGAGCACGAGGGTGCAATGAGGCAAATAGCCGTCCATTCTATGAGATACCTAGTTATAAGGTGAAAAATTTGAGGACCAGGTGTCGTAGGAACCTGGAGAATAACTCAAAGAGCGACGATCAAGCTATATTTAAGCAAGGGGGGGGAAGATAGGGGCTAAAATAACATGGAAATATTGGATACACGAGTGATAATCTTGGAAACATCTAAACCGAATCGAATCGTTGCGTCACCATTCCACAGGGTCTTGATACAAAGAAATTGCTACATATATCGCTACACTAGGCATATAAGTTTTTTACCAAGCGGGGTCATATAATTTTGTAATGGATCTGTGGTACTGTGGGTTCTGGTGCTCCAAAGGTCTTATTGCGGTCTTATTGTCATAGGCCATGGAGTCGTGTGGCAAGGGGGTTGTTAAAGATGAATAAGTCATTGGCGGGTGCTATGGCGCAGCTCGCGAGGAACCTTCGGCGGACTAGAGGGTTCAAAATGATAAACCCGAGCCGTTTTCGCAAAGGATACGCGCAGTGAAGGCTTGGTCACGAGTCGAGTATGGCTGATAGGTTGCGGTTGAGACGCGGGCGGGACAATAGGTGTCTTAAGGTGGGAATACGAGGTAGGATACCAGACACCATTCACGTATACAGAGCAGTTATACTTGCAGTACCCAGCCCTGATGATTGCCGCGTTATTTCTGAGAGCAGAATCAGAGCGCCATCTCCGCGACGACGGGGGAAGTACAGACCCATAACAGAAACACACGGTTGCGATACTTGACGAGGACATTTTGAGCCGTATAAGATATGTGGGTGTCTAGAGAATGGGAACGGGGAACGGGGATGGAAACAGGGGGCACCAGCCTTTTATAGCATCACCCACGTACTCATTCTAATCACGACTTGAATAAAATTGTCTGCAACTGTGCTCCTTAAGCTAGTAGTAATTGTGCCGGTTCCCAGGCGTCTGCTCCCGTTCGGCGGCGCTCGGACCCTTCATTGGGCGCGCAGTTCCAGCGATTCCATGTGAGGCATGACAAAAGGTTATGCTTCCAACGAGACTGGGCAGTGTGTCAATGACCGTCGCCGCTGTCCGCGCTCTCGGGGGCTGACCGCTGGACGGTTGTATATGAAAGGAGCGGGGGCTGCGGTGCCCACCCGAAAGATTCACGAATAACCGTTTGTTTCTAGGCTTCGGTTCGGTCCTTGCCAGTGAGCGCTGGCAGGTAGCGCCTTGCCCTAACGACGAACCACCGTCCACGTGGTAACAGAAGAACCTGTCGAGCGTCGCCACTTCTAGCTACTGGGATTCGAATTGCATAAGGCATGCAATGGGGCCCGGTAGAAGAGACAAAAGACATTGCATTGCGACAAAGTCTACTGTGAAAGGGAAACCTTTGTACAGTTCTTCAGTCCCCGCTCCTGAGAAGCGCCGCTCCGATTGCATGTGCCAGATCCACGGTATCAGATCGGAGGAACCCCTTTTGGTGAATACTGCCTTCGAATACCCGAACAGGCTGACTCCGGAAACTTCCCGCAACTAGCCTGGTTGACTAGGCTACCGCCAACTGAATGACGCCACTGGTAAGATCCCCAGGAGCGTATAGTTGATACTGGACAGCAACATATACAGATGAAGTGAATGCGACCGGCCATTATTCTTGTTTTGGACATTCGCTTTGATTATGACTGTTCAGTAGTTGAACGCAAGGTCCTTGTTTCCCAGTTCAAGAATTCATTTACTACTACAACCATTCCGGCTATGGCCGCCCATTCTCAGTCGAGCATATTAGTTAAACGCAGATAATACAAAGACGTAACAGCTACGCCTACAACAGAATCCATGCGTACCTCTCGGCTAGGTATGCAACGATGGCTTGGGAGTCTATGAAACCCCGTTTGGAAAAGGGAACGATGTGGGGAATGGGACTGGCTGCTTAGCGAGACCTCGAAATATGCACCACTTGCTGACAGTACTGAATACAAGAGTTCTTAGTATACCTCTTACAGTACCCTGCGAATGCGGTCGCCCTCTGGTCAGCGAAACGGGAAGAATACGGTATCGTAGTTATATCATGAGGTACATCAAGACTTTGGACTATGTATCCACATATCTTTCTCGTTTATAGATGAGCTTGATTGCGGCCCTATAAGAGTGTAGGAGGAGAAAAGAAAGGCCAGACAGGGGGTCGAACCCGGGACTCCCTAAATCTAGTAAGGGTGCATTGCCACTACGCTACCCGGCCCGTAGTTGGAGAAATCAACAACAACAAAGAGTTCTGGGCACCGAATGATGACAACTACGATCTAATTACACGGGCAGCCTACGATGTGACAGAAAGAGGTTGTTGCATGATGTCAATAGTATGAAAGACTCGGATTATTCCCATAGAGAACGTTGAAAGAAGGATGAGTGCGCATTGCTTTCGTAAGAATATCAGGTATATTCGTATTATTTGCCAGTTCCCTTTTGGCAGGGGCAATTAAGGCCTTCCTCGATTTCAAACCTGACGCCGAATGGATTCTTGAAAACGGATCCCTGGTACTTATGGGAGAAATTTATACTAGTCGCTCCTATCCATACTATGCCGCGTTGTACCCGAGTCCTCCGGCAGTGGGCGATCGGGACGGTTCGTGGAACATTCGTTATTCGTGTCTGGTGACATCGAGTCAGACGGAGGTTAATGTCCTCATAATTTGCGAGCCGCTACACCCGGTTTATCTCCGTAGTTGATTCGAAAGTGTGGGACGAGAAAAGATAAGGCCAGACCGGGGGTCGAACCACGGGTCTACCTAATTTAGAAGGGTCTGTTGCCGCTACACTACCCAACCATTAGTTAGAGGAATTGTTGGAGTTGATGATTCCTCCAACGAATTGCCCGGTAGTGCAGCGGTTAGCACGCCCCTCCGGTATTAGGGAGACCCGTGGTTCGATCCCCGGTCTGGCCTTATCTTTTCTCCTCCAACAGGAATCATCAACTCCAACAGAAAGCCATTGCCGCGTCGATATTTCAATCTGGGAGCGATGCACAATTCTAGGTATTCTCTAACTTGGGTAGTAAGTAGCGTTCATATGGGCCATTGGTAGAATAATGACCATCACAATTCCTTCTCCAGTATCATCGGGTTACCTCCCAAGAGTATTTTCCATATCACCTCCACCCTTCCGGAATACGTATCTACTGGTACCAAACGTCTCGTGATACCCATCGATGATTCGGACTTTGAGAATTTGCGCCTCCGGATTTGGACTTTCATGGATTCGGCGGTACCCAGTGGCGGAGTAGTATACGCCCACTGCCATGTGGGGGATATCCAGGAGTGTCAATTTTGTCATGCTCGTCAAAGCACGGCGTTATGTACAGGAAGTGGAGCCAGAGCATCGCTGGATACAAATCAGATGTAGTCAGGTCCAACTTGTATACTATAACGTAAACTAGCTAAATGGACATACAAATACAGGGAAATGCAAAATTCTGACATTACCTATGAT
>Ga0307513_10004022_pt1 | contig 19728 bp, 13 predicted proteins | sample 15_EM_MG_FD_202174 | JGI IMG/M metagenome (GOLD analysis project Ga0307513, IMG submission 202174) | Populus trichocarpa ectomycorrhiza microbial communities from riparian zone in the Pacific Northwest, United States - 15_EM | ecosystem: Host-associated > Plants > Roots > Unclassified | place...
ATCTCAAATTTGAGATCATGAATGCTTAACTCTCTGTGCCCCTCTGTGTTCTCTGTGCCTGCGTTGGTGAAGGGCTTAGAACTTTTACTTCTTTCTTAGTTGACGAGCGCGCCGAGCAGGGTTTCTATCTCCGCGCTGGCCGGGAGTTTCGCCGGTTGGCCGTTCTGCCGCTCCTGCCACTTGCGAAACGACACCGCGCGCAACTCGTCCCACTCCTCGCGCGGGATGCGCCGGAACGCTGCCACGACCACCGGGTCGAATTGCCGCCCCGCGAACTCTTCCAACTCGGCGACCGCCACTTCGTAAGAGCGTCCGGAGCGGTATACGCGGTCGCTCGTGATGGCGTCGAAGGCGTCTGCGACGGCGAAGATGCGCGCGTTGAGGTCGATCTCCTCGCCGCGCAAGCCCGCCGGGTAGCCCGTCCCGTCCCACTTCTCGTGATGCTGGCCGACGACGCGTGCCGCTCCTTCCAGAAATTCGATGCCCTGCAAAATCTGCTGCCCGTGTACGGGATGGCGGCGCATGTTCACCCACTCCTCCGCGCAGAGTTGCGCGGGCTTGTGCAGGATCGCGTCCGGCACGCCGATCTTGCCGATGTCATGCAGGAGCGCGCCAAACTCCAGCGAGCGCAAACTCTCGCCCGTCAATTTCAACTCGCGCCCGAGCCGCAGGCTGAAACTGACGACGCGCTCCGAGTGGCCGTGCGTCTCGCGGTCGCGCGTCTCCAGCGCGGCGGCGAGAGCTTTCAGAGTCATGCGGTACGAGTCTTCGAGCGTGGCAAGCGTGCGGTCGAGTTCCGCCGTGCGCTCGGCCACCAACTCTTCCAGATAATTTTCGTAACGACGCTTCGCCTCGCGCAGCCGCTTGTGTTCCAGCGCACGACTGACCGCCACCTCGACGTGGCGCAAGTCGAAAGGTTTCGTCACATAGTCGAACGCCCCGGCGCGCAGAGCCTCAATCGCGCTCTCGACCGTCTGCGCGCCGCTCACCATGACGACCACGGCGTCCGGCGCGATCTCGGCCACGTGCGGGATCATCTCAAGGCCGCTCATCCCCTCCATGTTGATGTCGCTGACGACCACGTCGAAGCGCATCGTGCGCAACCGGGCCAGTGCGGCCTCCGCCGAAGCGACCAACTGGCAATCGTAATCTCCACTCAGCAGTTCGTAGAGGACGTTGCGAATCTCCTGCTCGTCATCCGCGATCAAAATGCAGGCCCGCTCGTCGCTCGCTGGAAACATAGAGACACTTCCGCCTTCGTCTAAAAGATTCTTAAATGTTGAGGTTGGAATTCGGGCTGTGCGCACATTCCCTCCGGCGCGCACATCTCCCGCAGGGCACAGCTATCTTACAGATTCGCGCCCCTCCGCACAACTAATATTTCCCCCGCCCCCCTCAAACGCCCCCACGACCGAAATCTAAACACGCCCCGTCACCACAGTTGACGCCGCAACCGACGACCATCTATCATGCACACTCTTCCCCACGCCGGAGTGGCGAAATCGGTATACGCACTAGACTCAAAATCTAGCGAGCGCAAGCTCATGTCGGTTCGAGTCCGACCTCCGGCATCAACTTTCCTTAAGTTTTCAATAACTTACAGCTAATCAAAATCAAATAAATAATTTCTTCACGTTGTCCCTTATCTTTCACCTGCTTTCAGTGTGTCCATAAAAGTAGGTATTGCGGCTCAAAATTCTAAAGGTATAAATCCGGTATTTTCGTACATGACCCTGCTAGACAATTCCTCTTTAAAAATCATTGACAATCTAAACCTTCTAATAATACTTTCCTTCCTGCAATTCTCGTCTCTTTCCCGCTAACGAGAGCCTTACTTCCGTTAGTCCCTAAATACAGAATAAGTACTATGGATAAGTTTTTGCTGTTGCTGGCAGTAAAGTATGAGCGTTTTTACTTGCGGCTAACGGTACGTCTACTTTGCATTAGGTTGCTATCTAGCATGATTCAAAGGATAGAAAAATGAATTTACCATCACTTACTGAGCTCCAGCCATACATAACAGCATTTGGGGCGCTCTTAAGCGTTACGACGTTAGGGTTAGTAGTTAATATTGTTAAACTAATGAGCGACGCTGCCAAAATACGAGCAGAAATTCTAGAGTCACAAAAAAAGAGTATCCAAGAAGACCTTGAACGCACTGAGAAATGGCACGCACGTAAAATAGAGGAATTAACTCAAGAGATGAATCAATATAAGCTGCAATTAAAGACTTCTCTTGGTGATGCAGGCATCAATCTTGAAGCTTTGGTACTAGGTCAACCAGTACAACAATTAGCCGACGAAATAAAACGTACCGTAGAAGAAACATTATCGGATATGCAAGGAACTATTAAAAAGATTTATGAGAAGAAAGATTCAGTTGAGACTATTAATCCTGATTGGTACTTAGAACTTGCTAAGGGTTTTATAGCAACAGGGGACTGGGAAGAAGCTGCCAAGCAGTTCGATGAATATGTTCAATATGACTCCTCAAATTGGGAAGTTCAATTCTCCCGTGCCGTTTCCCACGCTAATTCAAACAAAGGATATAAAGGGGCTTTGTTATCTCTTAGAGCCTATAATGAAACCATTGCTTTGATTCCAGCGAATTCAGATGAAGTGGATGTAAATATACGAGCGCGGCTCTTTGCCTATCGTGGTGCAATGTTAAAACGGCTGAATAGACTTGATGAGGCTGAAGCTGATTTAAATATAGCTGATAAATTAGCTACAAGAGATTATGAAATCAGAGACATAAAATACAATTTAGCGTGTATATATGCACTTAAAGGTGACCGAGCAAAACTTATGGAAATGATTACATCTCTAAGAAGTCAGAAGAATTATCGTAGGGAGTTGACAGCAATACATGGACATTTGCACGACTATTTTGCTCGTTTTGCTAATGATAAAGAATTCTTAGATTTAATAAGGTTTTAATGGCTACCCTTCCAGTTGCCTAGAATCCGTCCACTTGAAGTAATAGGATGGAAGTCTCAGATAGTCATCACATGCCCTATTTCACCCCTGCGCGACCAAAAGTGTAGCGGCACTTCTTCAATCTTCACACCAGTGTACTTGCCCGTCCCGTTCGCCCAACTACGATGATACGAAGTGGCAACATACTTTCCGTCAGATGAGATATCTTTGCCGAGCGTTGTGTCACCGCGTCGCGTATGATCGATATTGCTGACGGCACACGCGCACAACACAAGTACGACAAAAATCAAAGATGCTCTATATCACAATGCTTACAAACACCTTTAGCATTGAGAGATGGCAAGAATCGCGATTTTATTTTTTAGGTGCTTGGGATCGATTTCTTCAATCGAGTAGCTGCGTCTGTCGTACGCGCCTTCGGTCAGCTTAGTTAAACTGGCAGGTGAGTTTCAACTCGTTCAAGGTGTCGTGGCGGGTGACGATCATGCTGTCCTGCGCGCCGGGACATTCGATGCGCAGGTGGGTCGCGTCTGACCAGCTGAGGTTGATGTGCTGCTTGCCGCCGATGATGAAGACCGTATTACCAGAGTCGAGCATGTCTGCGTTCGCCGGACGGATAATGACGTGGTTGGCAATTATGGTTTGCCAGTCGGGTTTGCAGAAGTGTTCGGCGACAATGGCTTGATACTTGCCGTCGGGAGACAGAATCTCTCTGACCGGCTCGGTGCGGCACTTCGAGTGCTCGAACGGCTCGAAGTAGCAGCCGGACAACATGGCAGCGATGAGCGCACAGAACAGGCCGGGGACGAGTCGGCGAGGGAATTTGTGCGTGTCCTCTTTTTTCATTAACTTCATGAACTACCGCGATTCGACCGCGTCATCTGAGTATAGTCGATCCGTGTTTGCGCGGTTTCTATTTTAGCCTTCCGTTCGGATACCTTGTCGGAACGTTGAGAATCCTCCTCTTCCAGTCCAGATCGGTAGAGACTGCCTTCCGCCGCAAACCGCATCATACTAGTCGGGAGTCCGACCCGAGCGAATCTGATGAGGATGTTGCTCCACGCTGGATTCCATTTATCGGAGCAGCATAGTTTCAGCTTCGCATAGTTGTTAAGAGCCGCCCACGTCATGCCAGCCGCCTGCACCGCCTTGTGCGGATCGCTGATAGTGTGATCGGGGGTTATGCCCGTCGTCGCAGCCGTGCCCGCACTTCGGAAACTCTAAACTAACGGAACATTCTTGACCTTCCCGCGTCTAAAGCAATGTGCTTTGATCTTTATTGCCGGTTCGGGAGGGGATAGATATGGAGAGAGGTTATCTCAAGAGGATTCTTGGCAGTTGGCGCATCCCCGCTTTCGTGCTGCTTGTTATCGCCACGCACTTGCTGGTCGAGTCGTTGGTGCTGGAAGGCTTTTCCAGATTCACGCTTTTTCTGGTTGGTTCCGTCATCTCGCCGTTAATCGTGAGCACCATCATGGGCGGGCGGAAGGCTTGGTGGGCGGCGGCAACCAATGGGGCTTCGCTGGTCCTGTCTATCTCTGCTTTCACTGTGACGAACGGTTGGGCTGCGGTTGAAAAAGACTTTATGATTTTCCTGCTCGTGTTGGCGTTCAGTTTGGCGTGCGGCGCGTGTGGGGGCAGTTTCCATGAGAGGCTGAGCAGAAGGTTCGGCGGCACAATCTATTAAACGACGGACTGTTCATTATTTTCGGCGGCAAATATTTCGTGCCGACTCCGGCATAGAAGCAAGTAATTTTTCCCCGGCGTCCCTTCACGCGCGGCCTTCCGGGAGTTAAAACCGATACAGGTGAGAATTGCTGTGCGCCCGTCGAAAGACGGCGCGGCGTTTTCGCGTCTCTTGCATTGAATGCGTGGGAGCGGCTATCTTTCCCGGCACAGTACAAATCAAGTTGTTAAAAATTCGGTTCGCGAGGAAGGCAGACGAAGAGATGTCGGGCGAAGTGAAACTCCGCAATGATCCGCTCTGGTTTAAGGACGCCGTCTTTTACGAAATCTACGTGCGCGGCTTTTACGACTCGAACGCCGACGGCATCGGCGACTTCCCCGGCCTGACCGAGAAACTCGACTACCTGCAATGGCTCGGCGTCGATTGCATCTGGTTGCTGCCGATGTACGCCTCGCCTCTGCGCGACGGCGGCTACGACATCGCAGACTTCTACTCGATGCTCCCCGAATACGGCACGCTCGAAGACTTCAAGACGTTCCTCAAAGAGTCGCACGCGCGCGGCATCCGCGTCATCACAGACCTCGTCGTCAATCACACTTCCGACAGCCACACGTGGTTTCAAGAGGCGCGGCGTTCGCCCACGTCGCCCAAGCGCGATTGGTACGTGTGGAGCGACGACCCGCACAAGTATGCGGAGGCGCGCATCATCTTCACGGACACCGAGCATTCAAACTGGACCTGGGACGAAGAGGCGCAGTCGTTCTACTGGCATCGCTTTTTCAGTCACCAGCCCGACCTCAACTACGACAATCCGGAAGTGCGACAGGCGTTGCTCGACGTGGTTTCCTTCTGGCTCGACCTCGGCATCGACGGTTTCCGCGTTGACGCCGTGCCCTATCTCATCGAGCGCGAGGGGACGAACTGCGAGAATTTGCCGGAGACGCATGAGGTGCTGAAACAGTTGCGCGCGTACGTCGAGGCGAACTACCCGAACGTGCTCTTGCTAGGCGAGGCGAACCAGTGGCCGGAAGACGTGGTGGAGTATTTCGGAGACGGCGACGAGTTTCACATGAACTATCACTTCCCGATCATGCCGCGTCTCTTCATGGCCTTGCGGCAGGAAGACCGCCGCCCCATCGTGGAAATTTTGGAGCGCACGCCCGACATCCCCGCCAACTGCCAGTGGGGAATGTTCTTGCGCAATCACGACGAACTCACGCTGGAGATGGTGACGGACGAGGAGCGCGATTATCTCTACAACGAATATGCGAAGGACCGGCGGATGCGTCTGAACGTCGGCATCCGTCGCCGCCTCGCGCCGCTGCTGGATAACAGTCGCCGCCGGATCGAGTTGCTGCACGGGCTGTTGTTGAGTCTGCCCGGCTCGCCCTTCCTTTACTACGGCGACGAGATCGGCATGGGCGACAACATCTACCTCGGCGACCGCGACGGCGTGCGCACGCCGATGCAGTGGTCTGCGGACCGCAACGCCGGTTTCTCGCGCGCCGATTTCGAGCGGCTCTACTTTCCCATCATCAGCAATCCCGTCTACGGTTATCAATCGGTGAACGTCGAATCGCAGCAGCGTTACGACACGTCTCTGTTGAACTGGATGCGCCTGATGATTCACCTGCGCAAGGAGCACAGGCTGTTCGGGCGCGGGCGGATGGAGTTCGTCAAACCGGAGAACCGGAAGATCTTCGCGTTCACCCGTGAGTACGAAGGCGAGAGCGCGTTGTGCGTCTTCAACCTCTCGCAGACGGCGCAGCCCGTGGAACTCGATCTCGCCGCTTACGCGGGGCGCACGCCCGTCGAGATGCTCGGACGCACGCCCTTCCCGCAGATCACGGAAAGCACGTACCAACTTGCGCTCGCGCCCTTCGGCTTCTACTGGTTCATGCTCGAAGAGGGCGCAGGCGCAAAGAAGACGGGAACATTGTTGAGTTAATCTCGAACGAACAAGGGGCAATTATGTCAGCAAACGAAAACACGGATGGTCGTCTGGTCGTCGTCTCGAACCGCCTGCCGTTCACTTTGAAGCGCGCGGGCGACGCTTGGCGCACGGAGCGAAGCACCGGGGGACTCGCGACGGCGATGGGGCCGATCCTCAAACGCACGGGCGGCATCTGGATCGGCTGGCCGGGCGACTCTTCCGACCCTCAAGACGAGCGGCGGCAGAAGACGCTCCGCCGTTGGGCTGAACGCGAGCGTTACTACGCCGTGGACATTCCCGCCGGGGTCGCGCATGGCTTTTACGAAGGCTATGCCAACCAGACGCTCTGGCCCCTCTTTCACCAGTTCCCCTCGCTGCTCAACTTCAAGCCCGAACACTGGCAGGCTTACGTGGAAGCCAACCGCCGCTTCCGCGACGTGGTGCTCGAACACCTGCGCCCCGACGACATCATCTGGGTACACGACTACCAGTTGATGCTGCTGCCGCAACTCCTGCGCGAGGCCGTGCCCGACGCCCGCATCGGCTTCTTCCTACACATCCCCTTTCCCTCTTCGCCGATCTTTCGCCTGCTCCCGCGTCGAGAGGAACTCTTGCAGGGCTTGCTCGGCGCGGACTATCTCGCCTTCCACACCTATAGTTACCTGCAACACTTTCGCGCTTCGACCCTGCGCATCCTCGGCCTCGACAGCCGGATGGACAGGCTGGAAGTCGGCGGTCGCTCCGTGCGTCTGGACGCCTTGCCCATCGGCATCGCGCCGGGCGAGTTCACCGAACTGCTGGCACGCGACTCCGAGACGATCAAACGCCGCGACGAACTGCGCCAACGTTTCGCCGAGCGACGCGTCCTGCTCGGAGTTGACCGTCTCGACTACACGAAGGGCATCCCCGAACGCCTGCGCACCTTCCGCCGCCTGCTCAAACTGTCGCCCGATCTGCGCGGCAAGGTGGTCCTGATACAGGTGGCCGTCCCTTCGCGCGAAGTGATCCCGATGTACAAGGAACTGCGGCAGGAGGTGGACGAACTGGTCGGCCAGATCAACGGCGAGTTCTCCACGCCCGACTGGACGCCCATCACCTACATCAGGCGCGGCATCCCGCCGAGCGAACTCGTCGCGCTCTACGCCGTCGCGGACCTTGCGTGGGTCACGCCCCTGCGCGACGGGCTGAACCTCGTCGCCAAAGAGTATGTGGCCTGCCAGCAGGACGGCGCGGGCGTGCTCGTCCTGAGCGAGTTCGCGGGCGCGGCCTCCGAGATGGGCGAGGCTTTTTTGGTCAACCCTTACGACGAAGAACGCACGGCGGAAACCATCGAGCGCGCGTTACAGATTCCCGCAAACCTGCGGCGCGAACGCATGAGCGCGCTGCACAAACGCGTCGTGCGCAACAACGTCTTCGCGTGGGGCGACCGCTTCATCGCCAACCTGCGCGAGGCTGCGAATTCGCGCGCGGATAATTTCTCTGAGAAGCCGCAGGCGTTGCCCGTCGAAGCTGCGGTCGCGGCGTTTCAGCAGGCCGCGCAGAGACGCCTCTTGCTCGACTACGACGGCACGCTCGTGCCTTACGCCAACCGCCCGCAGGACGCCGTGCCGCCCGCCGAACTGGTCGCGCTCCTCGCCACACTCGCCGCCGACCCGGCGACGGCGATTGCGGTCGTCTCCGGACGCTCGCGCCACGATCTCGAAAGTTGGTTCGGCGAAGTCAAAGGCTTGTGGCTCGCCGCCGAGCACGGCGCGATCATGCGCTCGCCGGAGACGATGCGCTGGGAACTTTATCGCCCCAACTACACGAGCAACTGGAAGGAACGCGTCGCCCCCGTGCTCGAACACTTCATGGATCGCACGCCCGGCAGTCTCATCGAAGAGAAAGAGTTCTCCCTCGTCTGGCACTACCGTATGGCCGACCCGGAGTTCGGCGAATGGCTCGCCAACGAACTCGTCTCGAACCTCGAACAGATGCTGGCCGACACCGAACTGCGCGCTTATCGCGGCCAGAAGACGGTGGAAGTGAAACCCGGCTGGGCGAACAAAGGCGAGGTGCTGGCGCGACTTTCCGAATCCGCCCCGCGCGCCGAATTTTGTCTCGCCGCAGGCGACGACCGCACTGACGAAGACCTCTTTGCACGCCTCCCCGAAGAGGCGTGGACGATCCACATCGGCGACCGCCGCACGCGCGCTAAATACTCCCTCGCCGACTCGCACGAACTGCGCCGCCTGCTCACGCGCCTCGCCAACGCCGGACGCACCGAAAGCCGCGCCGCCGGATGAGTTTTCGACAGCCATCCGGCGATAGCTCAAAGCCGCAAAACAGCGTCGGGTTGAAGCCGCGAAGCATCGGCCATTCAAGAGCCGCGAAGCGGCAGCAGTTAATAGCCCCGCCCGTCAGGGCGGGGTTGCGTTACAGGTAAAAGGATCGAAGCCCCGAAGGGGCGACACATCATCACGCAAGATGTGTCGCCCCTTCGGGGCTTCATTGATTTGTGGGTTGAACGTTGTCCCCTACCTGACGGTAGGGGCTATTAACTGCCGCCGCTTCGCGGCTCCGACTTAATGCCGCTCCGCGCGGTCGCGGTCATTGTCTCCCGGCGGGTCGGTTGCGTCTACGCGTGCCGGTGGCTGCGTCGCAAAGTCCGCGCATCGTTGCGGCGACGAGTGATGCGGCTCGCGACCGGCGTGGTCGGCGAGTTAAGTTTGGCGACGGTGGCGGAACTCGCGGCGGGGGCGAATTTTTCCGGCGGCGCGATGGTGGCGGCGACGGCGACGCGTTCCGGCCTCTGACGCTGGAGCGAACGCACGCGCAGTTCTTCCCAGTCGGACGGAGGGATGCGCATGAAGGCCGCGACGACCACCGGGTCAAACTGCCGTCCCGCGTGTCGCTCCAACTCTTCCGCCGCCGCCGCGTAAGGTTTCCCGGCGCGATAGACGCGTGTGCTGACCATCGCGTCGAAGGCGTCTGCGACGGCGAAGATGCGCGCGTTGAGGTCGATCTCCTCGCCGCGCAAGCCCACCGGGTAGCCCGTCCCGTCCCACTTCTCGTGATGCTGGCCGACGACGCGCGTCGCTCCTTCCAGAAATTCGATGCCGCGCAAAATCTGCTGGCCGAGCACGGGATGCCGCCGCATCGTTAGCCACTCGTCGTCTGTGAGCGCGGCGGGCTTACGCAGGATCATGTCGGGGATGCCGATCTTGCCGATGTCGTGCAGGAGCGCGCCGAACTCCAGCGAGCGCAATCCCTCTTCGTCCAGATTCAACTCGCGCCCGAGTCGCAGGCTGAAACTGACGACGCGCTCCGAGTGGCCGTGCGTGTCCGTGTCGCGCGTCTCCAGAGCGGCGGCGAGGGCTTTGAGCGTCGTGCGGTAGGCGTCTTCGAGCGAGGTGAGGGCTTGAGCCAGTTCCTTCGTACGCAGTTTGATCGACTCTTCGAGGAAGGTTTCGTAACGGCGTTTGCTGCGCAGCAGTTCGTGGTGCTGGCGCGCTCGTTCGACGGCCACTTCGACGTGACGCAGATCGAAAGGTTTCGTCACGTAGTCGAACGCCCCGGCGCGCAAAGCCTCGATGGCGTACTCGATGGTTTGCGCGCCGCTGATCAGGATGATCACGGTTTCCGGCGCGATCTCGCGCACGTGCGGGATCATCTCAAGGCCGCTCATCCCCTCCATGTTGATGTCGCTGATGACCACGTCGAACTTCGCCGCGCCGAGCAGCGCGAGCGCGTCCTCCGCCGAACTGACCGCGCGGCATTCGTAGCTGCCGCACAAAAATTCCTCCAAGATGTTCCTGATCTCCGGGTCGTCGTCGGCGATGAGGAGATGCCCTCTGGCGTTCGGTTGTTTGAACATATCAGCCGCCCTTCAAGAGAAACTACCGCCAACGGAAGCCGCGTCGCAAACGAGCGGCGACGCGCTTCCGGCCAAAAAACATTCGGCTGGCAAAAAGTGATCGAGTTGAACTAAATCTATTCAAGCGGGGAGGGTCGCATGCTGCTGTTCGCAAGAGTTGTGCCAGATGCTGACGGGCGCACAAATCAGGGGCAAGCTCGCACGCGCAGGGGACTCTGAAACGCCCGTCGCGGCCATTATAGTTAATGCTGCGACGCAACTCGGAGGACGCAAGCCTTGAACGCAAACTTCTTTATTAAACGCACGCCGCCGGGCGGCGACTCGCCATCGCCCGCGCGCCCGTCCGCAGGCGAACCGGCGACGACAAAATAGCGTTTGGCGTCGCGCTGCAAATCACTGCGGCATGATCCGCGCCGACGCGGCGTTTTGCGTCTAAAATTCCTTGCTAACTTCGATGCGCGTGTAGCGAATCGGTTCAAACTTTTCCGCTCGACGGACGACGACGAAACGGCGTGTTTCAGCCCGCCGCTTCCTGCCGCTTCTAACCACTCGTCGCCCTTCCTCTTCCCCATCAGCAACATACGACGGTCGCGCTCCGGCGCGCGGCCTCTCACTTGAGAAATTCCTTTAAGTTTACCGCCATTCGCGCGTGCGCTCTTTTTGTCAACGCCGAAAAAACGCGCCGCGCGAGGTACGCCTATTGCCACAGGCGAAGCAAGTACAACCAGCCTCACACCGGAGAACCGCAAGCAATAATTTAGCAGGACGTACCCGACAGAGGAGGAGCCAGTTGACAATCGGTAAGCACTTCCGCACGGTTTCCGCGTGGCTCACGCTCTTTGCGCTGCTGTCTGCGCCCTGCGCCGGCCTGTCGCCCGCAACGACTGCCAGCGCACGCTCTTTCTCGTCGCCCACCGATAAAATGTCGCCCGACCTGCGCGAGGCGCTCCGCACGTCGCAAGATCACGCGCACCTGCGCATCATCGTCCAGTTCAAAGAGGATAGGCCGCGCCTGCTCGGCTCGCTGTTGCCGGACGTGGGCGGCCTCGTGCTCCGCCAGTTTTCAAAACTGAACACGCGCCTGCTCAGTCTGCCACGGCGCGCCGCGGAAAGTTTGGCCGCGCGCAAAGAGGTGCGTTACATCTCGCTCGACCGGCAGACCATGCCCTACGGCCACGTCGCGACGACGACCGGCGCGGAAGACGTGCGCGTGCAAACTTCGTCCACGCTCTTCGGCCTCGTGACGAGCACCACCAACCTCGACGGCTCGAACGTCGGCATCGCCATCGTCGATTCCGGCCTCGACGCGAATCACGTCTCGTTCAGGGACGCTCTCGGCTTCAGCCGCATCTCCACCAGCCGCGACTTCACGGGCGAGGGACGCACCGACGACCCCTACGGCCACGGCACGCACGTCGCTTCCGCCGCCGCCGGTAACGGTCAAGTCGCGGACGGCGCATATCGTGGAATCGCCTCGAACGCCGACATCATCAACTTACGCGTGCTCGGCGCGGACGGCACGGGCACGACTTCCGGCCTGCTCGCCGCGCTCGATTGGGTCTTGACCTATCGCACGGTTTACAACATCCGCGTCGTCAACCTGAGCCTCGGCGGGGTGGCCGTCGATTCTTACTCGAACGATCCTGTGTGTCAGGCCGTCAGGCGTCTGGTTGACGCGGGCGTGGTCGTCGTTGCCGCCGCCGGCAACGACGGGAAGGCCGACGACGGAACGAAAATTTACGGGCGCATCCATTCGCCCGGCAACGAGCCTTCGGCGATCACCGTCGGCGCGTCGAACAGCTACGGCACGGACGCGCGCGGCGACGACACGGTGACTACCTACAGTTCGCGCGGCCCGACGCGCAGCTATTGGACGGACGCAGGCGGAACGCGCCACTACGACAATCTCGTCAAGCCGGACATGGTCGCACCCGGCAACCGCGTCGTCTGGGCAGAATCTCTCAACAACCGCATCGTGACGGACCATCCCGAACTCGACGCAGCGGTGAGCACCAACACCACGCGCCGGATGATGTACATGAGCGGATCTTCGATGGCGACGCCCGTGGCCGCCGGAGCCGCCGCGCTCTTGTTGCAAGCCAACCCGCGTCTGACGCCCAACCTCGTCAAGATGCTTTTGATGTACACGGCGCAGCCGCTCTCCGGCTTCAACATGCTGGAGCAGGGCGCAGGTCAACTCAACGTCGAAGGCGCGGTCAGGCTCGCCAAACTCGTCCGCTCCGACCTGTCACCCTTGACGCCGCTCGGCTCACAGATGCTTACGACGAGCGCGCCGCCCGCGCCCTACGACGAGATCGCGGGCGGGCACGTCAACTGGTCGCAAGGGATCATTCTCAATCGCACTTATGCGACCGGCTTCGACCTCATCAAGAGTTATCAAAAAGTTTACGGCGCGGGCGCGCTGCTCGGCGACGCCGTCGTCGAAACAGTGGACCAGCAGTCTGTAGATGCGTCGAAGATGTCAGGCACGGTCGCGCTCGGAGAGAACATTTTAACGAGCGACGGCGGCGCGTGGCTGACGGAAGGACCTATTTTTCTGAGCACCGGATCGCTGCTCGGAGACGGCATCGTGATCGGCGACGGCATCGTCGTCGGTGATGGAATTATCGTCGGCGACGGCATCGTCATCGGCGATGGAATCGTCATGGGCGACGCGCGCTTGAGGGCGCAGTCGGTGCGAATTAATGGCGACGACACTCCGGCCATGAAGTAAAAAAGTCGTTTCAGGTGTTGACGGGAGCGCAATAAACTGGTAATACTCGCGGCCTGTCAGTCACATCGCGTTCTCAACCATTGCCAATTTTACCTCGCGATATGAGCTGACCAACTCCCTCAAAGGAGTTGTCCGGTGTTTTTCTTTCCACACTCGAAGGGTTTCGAGAACGATCCAATTTGAGCGCAATCATGCGGAGCGGCGACTCCCTACGCAGTTCTGTGCCGCTGCCTGCGTCTGCCTCATAAGGAGGAGTCAGGTGAACTACTCGCAACTATCCCTTGCCATCAAGCGGCTCGCTTCCCCCCTGCTGCTGATCGCATTGCTGGTTAATCAACTGCCCGCCGCGACCAGCGGCGCAATAACACAGCGCACGAAAGCGAGCGCCGCGCAAGACATCGAACGCGACGGCGGTAAAGTCTCGTCCGAGTTGCTCGACGTGGCGCGCAGCAAGCACAAACAGAACGAGCGCGTCAAAGTGATCGTGCAACTGGACGACAAGGCGGGTACGGCTTTCGACCTGTTCCTGCAAGCGTCCGGCGCACGCACGACGCGCAAGTTTGCGAAACTGAACGCGCGCGCGGTCGAACTGCCCGCACGCGCGATCAAGTCGCTGGTAGCGCGCGGCGAACTGAACTACGTCTCGCCCGATCAGGAAACCATTCCAGCCGGGCACGTCTCGGAGACGACCGGCACGGATGCGGTGCGCGTCACGCAAGGCGTGAACACGTCCGGGCTGGATGGCACGGGCATCGGCATCGCGGTGCTCGATTCCGGCCTCGACCTCGACCATCACTCGTTTCTTGATAAAAAGAACAAGTCGCGCGTCGTTCTGAGCCGCGACTTCACGGGCGAGGGGCGCACCGACGACCCCTACGGCCACGGCACGCACGTCGCCGCCGCCGCCGCCGGTAACGGGCGCATCTCGCAGGCGCAGTACATCGGCATCGCACCCAACGCACAGATCATCAACTTGCGCGTGCTCAATTCGCGCGGGATGGGCACGACTTCCGGTCTGCTCGCCGCGCTCGACTGGGTTCTCGTCAACCGCGCGACCCACAACATCCGCGTCGTCAACATGAGCCTCGGCGCGCCCGCCATCGAATCCTATCGCAACGACCCGCTGTGTCGCGCCGTGCGGCGTCTGGTTGACGCGGGCGTGGTGGTCGTCGCGGCGGCGGGCAACAACGGGAAGAACAGTTCGGGTCAGAAAATTTACGGCCAGATTCACTCGCCGGGCAACGAGCCTTCGGCGCTCACCGTCGGCGCGGCCAACACGTTCGGCACGGACGCGCGCAACGACGACGGCGTGGCGACCTACAGTTCGCGCGGCCCGACGCGCAGCTACCGGACCGACGCGTCCGGCGTGAAACGCTACGACAGTTTGATCAAGCCCGACGTGGTCGCGCCCGGCAACAAAGTGGTCTTCGCCGAGTCCGACTACAACTATCTCGTGCAACAGAACCCGGAGTTGGACGCGAACGTCAGCACGGCTGACAACCGCCGGATGATGTACATGAGTGGTTCTTCGATGGCGACGCCCGTGGCCGCCGGAGCCGCCGCGCTCTTGTTGCAAGCCAACCCGCGTCTGACGCCTAACCTCGTCAAGATGCTTTTGATGTACACGGCGCAACCGCTCTCCGGCTTCAACATGCTGGAACAGGGCGCAGGTCAACTCAACGTCGAAGGCGCGGTCAGGCTCGCCAAACTCGTCCGCACAGATTTGTCCGTGCAGACGCAGGTTGGTGCGCCGCTGTTGAAGACATCTGCGCTGCCCGCGCCGCAGACGACCATCGCGGGGCACAGCTTCAAGTGGTCGCAAGGGTTGATCGTGGGTCGCACTTACGCTACCGGCCTCGGCCTCGTGCGCAAGTACCAGAAGATTTACGGGACCGGCATCCTCTATGGGGACGGTATCCTCTATGGAGACGGCATCCTCTACGGAGACGGCATCCTCTATGGAGACTCGCATGTGTTCTCGGATGGCATCCTCTACGGAGACAGCGTGATCACAAGCGACGGCGGCGTCCTCGGCGACGGCAGTTTTTTTCTCGGCGTCAACACGTTGTTTGACGACGGCATCCTCTACGGAGACGGTATTCTCTACGGAGACGGCATCCTCTACGGGGATGGCATCCTCTATGGAGACGGCATCCTCTACGGCGATAGTACCCTGCGTGGCGATGCCATCGCACAATCGCAGTCTGCCAGAACCAACGGTGATTTAACGTCCTCGATGCAGCCTGCGACAGACACGGGCACTGACTTCGTTGACTAATGTGCAATTCACGTCTGACGCCCCGCGTCGCGTCTCAGCCGTAAAAAGTTAAAGACCCTATATTTAAGGAGATCGTTATGCCTCATTCAGCCGGATTAGAAAAAGCCGCCACCGTCGAGACCCCCATCTCCTCGGCTTACGCGCCCGCCACCAACCTCCAGCCACTCCGGGAAGAGCACCGGCAGGAAGTTCTCGCCTTCCTGTCGCCGCGTTCGGTCGACACCATTTTCCTGTGCGGGCTGATTTGCGACAACGGCATCGAGAGTCCTTTGAATCGGGGCACCCTGTATGGCTGTCGTGACGCCGAAGGACGGCTCGAAGGCGTCGCCCTCATCGGCCACGCGATGGTCGTCGAAGCGAGCACCGACCGTGCCTACGCGGCTTTCGCGCAACTTGCCCGCGAAGCGCGCGCCCATATCATCCTCGGCCAACCGGAGAAGATAGAGAACTTCTGGATGCACTACGAGCAGGGCGGGCAGGAGCCGCGCCGCATCTGCCGCGAACTCCTGATGGAGCAGCGTTGGCCCATCGAAACGTTGACGGAGACGGCGGATTTGCGTCTCGCCACCGTGGACGACCTCGAAGACTTGGCGGCGATCAACTCGGCGATGGCCTGCGACGAGAGCGGCGTGAATCCGCTGGAAGTTGACCCCGAAGGATTTCGGGCGCGGCTCACGCACCGCATCGAGATGGGGCGTGTCTGGGTGTGGCGTGACGGCGGGCGGCTGATCTTCAAAGCCGACATTCTGGCGGAAGTGCCCGGCTATATCTATCTCGAAGGCGTCTACGTTCATCCGGACGAACGGCGCAAGGGTTACGGGCGACGCGCGATGTCGCAACTCGACAGAATCCTGCTCGCCCGCGCCGAGACGTTGTGCCTGCTCGTCAACGAACAGAACAAAGAATCACAGGCCTTCTTCTTTAAGGCGGGGTACAAACTGCGCTCCTGCTACGACACGATTTTCCTGCAACCTAAGGCGGGCGAGATCAACTAACCACAGCCGGGGCGCGGTTCGATGAACAGACAGCGATTCGCCAAACCATTCATGTGGTCGATCATCGTCTTGGGCACGGCGGTGTGCGGCCACGCGGCATATCACCTGCCGCTGGCACAAGTCGATCTGTTGTTCCTGCTGCTCGTCGTCGCCACCCTCATCACGTCGAACATCGCCGTGCCGCTGCCGGGCGTCAACGGGCGCATCACGGTATCGGAAACGTTCATCTATCTGGCGATGCTGCTCTATGGCGGCGAGAGCGCAATCATCCTCTCCGCCATCGACGGGTTCTGCTCGTCGCGTTTGGTCAGCCGCAAGCCGATGACGCTCGCTTATAATGCCGCGCAACTGGGCGTCTCGACTTTCATCACCTTCAACATCCTGCGTCTCTTCTTCGGCGACGTGCGCAATCTCACGCACGGCGACTTTTCGGTCAACTTCCTCATCGCCGTCTGCATCATGGGTTTGGTCCAGCACGTCGGCAATTCGCTGCTCGCTTCGGCGGCGCAAGCACTCAAACACGAGCAATCGATCTGGCAGGTCTGGAGTAGAGATTGCCTGTGGCCTTCGATCACCTACTTCGCGGGCGCGTCGGTCGCCGTTATCTCGGCGAAACTCGTCGGCATGTTCGGCCCCTACGCCATCATCGCCACGACGCCCATCATCGCCAGCATCTACCTGACCTATCGCACCTATTTCAAGAACCTCGAAGTGACGGCGGCGTCGGCGAAGGCCGAGGCCGAGGCGGCGGCGCGCGCCGAGGCGGCGAAGGCGCAGGCCGAACAGGCCGAACGCCACGTCGAAGAACTTTCGCACTACATCGCCGAACAGGAGCGCATCCGCGAGCAGTATTCGCAGATCGAAAAACTGTCCGCGCTCGGCGAACTCGCCTCCGGCGTCGCGCACGACTTCAACAACACGCTCGCAGGCATACTCGGACGCGCGCAGTTGCTTTTGAACACCAGCGACCCGACCAAGATCGAGAGCGGACTCCAGATCATCATCAAGACGGCGAAGGACGGCGCGAAGACCATCAAGCGCATTCAAGACTTCGCACGCCAGCGACGCGACCACGCCTTTTCACCCGTCGCCGTCGATCAACTGCTCCTCGACGTGAGCGAGATCACGCGCCCGCGCTGGAAGGATCACGCAGAGGCCGCGAGCGTCCAGATCAACCTCGAACTCAAGATCAGCTCGAAGGCTCTCGTCCTCGGCGACGAGTCGGAGTTGCGCGAGGTGCTGGTCAACATGGTCTTCAACGCTGTGGACGCGATGCCCGAAGGCGGCACGCTCACCCTTGCCACGCGCGAGGCGGGCGGGGCGGTGGAAATTTCCGTGACCGACACCGGCACGGGGATGAGCGATGAAGTGCGTTCGCGCATCTTCGACCCGTTCTTCACGACGAAGGGCAAGACGGGCATGGGACTCGGCTTGGCCGTCTCTTACGGCATCATCCGTCGCCACGAAGGGACGGTCGAAGTCGAATCGGAGACGGGCGGCGGCACGAGTTTCCGCATCACGCTGCCATCCGCGAAAGACGCCGTGAAGCCGCAGGCGAACGCCAACCCGTCCGCGCCTGCGACGGTCACCGAATCGTTCCGCACGAAGTTTCTCGTGGTTGACGACGAGGAATCCGTGCGCGAACTGCTGCGCGACATTCTCGAAGCGGAAGGCCACGAAGTGGTCGTGGCCGGAAGCGGGCGCGAGGCGCTCGCGCTGTTCGCCGAGGCAGGGTTCGCCGCCGTCCTCATGGACGTGGGATTACCGGGCATGAGCGGTTGGGAACTGGCACGCGCCATCCGCGAACGCGACGCGCACATCCCGCTCGCGATCATCACGGGCTGGGGCGAGGCCGTCGGCTCGAACGCGCAGAAGGCGGCGGGGGTTGATTGGGTCGTGGCGAAGCCTTTCACCATCGACCAGATCACGACAATCGCGCGGGACGTTTCCCGCCGTCAACAGGAGGCGGGCATTGGGCGCGACCCATCCATCGCGGCGGCCTAGCCGCACCGCCAGCACCGAATCGCGACGCGCCGCGCAACTCGACGCGCGCTTGCTCTTCCAACTCTCCCCGCACGCCACGACCGACTCCAACAACACCGCCGCCCACGCGCGCCACGGCACGCTGCGACTCGTCGGGCGCACGCGCAACATCAGCGAAACCGGCATCGCCTTCATCGTGCCCACACTGCGCATCGGCGACGATTTCGCACGCGCCATCGGCAGCCCTTTGCAGATCACTCTCTATCTCCCCTCCGGCCACGTCGAGATACGCGCCACGCCCGTCCGCTACGAACCGCTCTCCACGTCGTCGTCCGAACGCGGCTATCTCATCGGCGTCCAGATCACAGAGATGGCCGACGACGAATGGGTGCGCATGGTCGAATACGTCCGCACCTTGCGTTAGCGATGTGCCGGGTCAGTAGACAAGAAAGTACTCACCTGCAAACCCGGAACATCATCCGCTCAAACTATCTTATGCGCAGTCGGTATCCGTTTTAACTTCTTCCAGATTGTGTCGTTTGATCATGCGTTGGAGGGTGCTGCGGTCAATGCCGAGGATGCGTGCGGCGGCCTGCTTGTTGCCGTGCGTGCGTTCGAGCACGCGGCGGATGTGACGGCATTCGAGTTCCGAGAGTGAGAGCAACTGCCCGTCGCTCTCGCCCGCGTCCGGCGGCGTCGTCGGCGTTGAAGCGGCGACCTCCTGAGTTTGCGGCGGCGTCTCGATGATAGATTTGCTGATGCGTTCGGGCAGGTCTTCGGGGCGCACGATCCCGTCGCAGAGCGCGGTCGCGCGCACGATGGAGTTTTCCAGTTCGCGGATGTTGCCCGGCCACTGGTAACTTTCCAGAATGCTCACGGCCTCGCGCGAAAAACTGACGGGACGCTCGCCCGTGCGCTTTGAACGCTCCGCGAAGCGACGCGCCAGAGGCATGATGTCTTCGCTGCGCGCACGCAAAGGGGGCAGGTGCAGCGTCACGGCGTTCAGGCGATAGAGCAGGTCTTGCCGGAAACGCCCGTCGCGCATCTCGCCGTCAACGTCGCGGTTGGTGGCGGCGATGATGCGCACGTCGACTTGCAGCGTGTGGTTCGAGCCGACGCGTCGAATCTCGCCCTCCTGCAAGGCGCGCAGGAGTTTCACCTGAAAGGCGGGCGTCGTCTCCGTGATCTCGTCGAGGAAGATCGTGCCGAGGTGCGCTTCCTGCCAGAGTCCGCGCCGGTCCATCGTCGCGCCCGTGAACGAGCCGCGCACGTGGCCGAACAGTTCCGACTCGATCAACTCCGCAGGGATCGCGCCGCAGTTG